>Ga0131853_10005853_pt1 | contig 22204 bp, 15 predicted proteins | sample TergutLab28metaG_FD_92764 | JGI IMG/M metagenome (GOLD analysis project Ga0131853, IMG submission 92764) | Labiotermes labralis P1 segment gut microbial communities from Petit-Saut dam, French Guiana - Lab288 P1 (version 2) (version 2) | ecosystem: Host-associated > Arthropoda: Insects >... | reverse complement strand
TTCGGTAATTATGTAGACCGTCTTCATGTACAAAATGTATAGCCGTTGCCTACTATTTGTACCTCACTACAGCAACATGTTTCGGTAATTATGTAGACCGTCTTCATGTACAAAATGTATAGCTGTTGCCTACTATTTGTACCTCACTACAGCAACATGTTTCGGTAATTATGTAGACCGTCTTCATGTACAAAATGTATAGCCGTTGCCCACTATATCCTACGGGATCCCAAATTACTTACACAATGTGTCCACGAAAGCAATTAAGAATATAAAATTTTGTAAAGGTTGAAAATGGATGTGGTTTATCTAAAAACATGTTTGTGTATTTGTAATCAGATAAGATGATGCACTGTTGAAGGTATATCTTATGGTCATTATGGTCACTCCAGTATTCCAGTAGAAGCTTATTCTAAAAACTTTTAGTCACGTAAGCACTCAGGTTCAAGTTGATATATACACGCAAATGATATGAACTATAATCTAAACGTCTGTGTATTTGTACACAAGTGTGCTAAATTACGAAACTGTAGTATACCAATATCGTCCAGACTGGTCCTGGGGCCCACCCAGCCATCTGTAAAATGGGTACCGGGTCTTTCCCCTGGCGTAAATAGCGGCCGGGGCGTGCTACTGACCACTCACCCCCTTCTAGTGCCGCGGTCATGGAAGAGTAGAGCTATACCTCCACCCATCCTCTGGGACACAGCGGGCCTGTAACGGGATCACTTTAAATTTTACCTTTCTAGGATACCAATATCATACATTGTTTGTTCCTGACGGAATAAACTGCTTGTTTTATTGTGCTGATACTGCAGTTGAAGATCCGTTTTACTACTGAATCCGAAGATCCAGTTTAATTGTTAATATTGGACTTGTAGATCGAATTCACTTTTTAATTCTAGATATGAAGATCCGACTTACCACTTAATTCTGAACTTGAAGAGAGAGGCTAACTGTTAACACTAGACATGAAGATCCGGTTAAGTACTTAATACTGCACCTGAAGATAAGGTTCGTTTGTTAACACTAGACTTGAGTATCTAATTCACCTGCTAGTACAGGCCGTGAAGATCCGGTTCACTGCTTCATACTGAATCTGAAGAACTAGTTCAATTGTCAGTTGCAGACGTAAAGATCCAGTTCAGCTGTAAATAATAGCCACGAAGATCCAGCTCAATATTTAATACTGAATTTGAAATTCCAGTCCACTTAACTGAAGAATAAAAACCAACTAGATGCCACTTATTATTTTATTATACTTCTTATAGGCTCAACATGTTTCGGGCACTACTGTGCCCGAAACATGTTGAGCCTATAAGAAGTATAATAAAATAATAAGTGGCGTCTAGTTGGTTTTTATTCTTCAGTTTTCACAATGATGCGCGGTCCAACAATCATCAAATTCCATTTAATGTGTTTACACTAGATCTGAAGCAATAGGAACCTTCAGGATAAGAAGCATTGTGTCCACAACATTCCCCATGCACGTAAATGTGGTAGGAACGACAATGGTGAAACAGGTAGAACCTTTGTGGTGCGGTTTGCGGAATACAGCAATCAGCCAAACAGGGCTTGAAGGAAAATTAAAGCTATCTAAATCTGGGTACGTTGAGGGTCACTGCGTGAGTTGGAATGCAGTACTACATCCAGAAGGGCAACAGACAATGCAGCGAACGTGCTTATCGGCGTGGCTGTTGCGATCACCCCGATAGACTAGAACGCATGGCCGAACTTTATCGGAATCTGTGCCGAACCACCTGCTGTGAGAAGGGATTTCGGTCCCTAAACCCTTCCGCATTTACCCCATTTACCCATTTCCCTCCAATCGTGACAGCTTCAAAACTAATTCCGATAACCGGGTGATTGGAAATTCAGTTTCGAATTTGTGTTGAGAAGTTTATTTTTTTTCGGTAAAGAAATTTGCGGCTTTCGGCAATATTGTGGGGGGGGGGGTTTATTTCCCACGGAAATTTAATTAAGCTTCACTTTCGAGGATTTTAAATTGGTCTGCTAGAGAAATAAACCCCTTCTCCTTGTCCGACCAATCACTAGAAGGATAGGTTTCGGAAATGTGGCCCTGGAGAGTGAGGAGGTAGCAGTGCAGAGAGCAATCGAAAATTTTAGAAATCATTAGAGGCTAGACTGTCAGCAAGCAGCGTCTGGTCAATAAATGAACAATATTATGAGGTACTGTACCTGACCAGTTTCTCATGCTCCCGCAGTGCTAGACCGTGCTTCTGATTCTCCGAGTCCACCCGCAAGGATTGGAAAAGGAAGTCGAAATACATCCCGTTGTTGTGGGTGTGGAAGGAACTCCAGCCGACGGCGACAAACGTTTATTTGTGGCTTGTCAATAAAGAGGAAATTTTGGAAGATTTGAAAGTAGAACGAGTTGACGAGAAACTAAGAAGATTAATTTTTAATGGCTAAGACATGTAGCAAGATTGAAAAAACAGCAGGATGCCAAAAATAATGTTGAATTATAGACCAAGTGGAAGCAGACCTTTGAAGAGATTAGTATACGAGGTTGAAACAGGTCTGTCAAAGCGTAACTCGTGACGAACGATGGTGATGATGATGATGATGATGATGTTGACTAAAGAGGTCGGCACTTTGCAGGGCGCTTAGCTCTAACGCTTTAGGCGAAACCAAGCAAGCCGTAGTGACTACATGAACTGTCCGTCGTACGTCGCAGGTGACGGTAGAGCTCCGTAATTACAGCACGGCTTTGCTCTACCTGTTAGGCTGTTTTGTCTGCAAGCATATATCAACCGTCATGTAGGTCGATTTGCTTCATTCCAACTTCCTCAATGTATCGCGTTCAAAGGGGTGCCTGCTCCTCTATTTTCTGTGTTAATCATGCCATATCGGCATACTGTGCGGAAATAAATTCTCCGCACTTGTAGGCAGAGTTTCGAGCAACAGTCGGATAGAAGAATGGTTCCTTTTTGCAGCATGCAGTCCAAGTTTCTTGCCCTTGTGTTCGTCTTTGGTGCTTGGAGTGACGGCTTGTGGCTGTCGGCTTGTGTATATGTGTGTATGTACTTGTATATATGTATGTGTGTATGTGTGTGTGTGTGTGTATGTATGTATGAAGGGAAGAGACAGCTTGGTGACCTCAGGCACAAATTCGAGAAAAATATTTAAATGTGTGAACTAGATTTATCCGCCTGAGGCACATGTGGCGAGCTCTTTTGTACGCGGTAATGAACTTTCTCTTTCCTGGAAACTCGAAGAAACCTATTGACTTTCTGACAGCTTACAAGCTCTTCAAGAATAAAGCGGACCTATACGGATTTCTTTGTTTGGTTTAGCGCATTTTAATCCTACCTACAAGTGGTATGGGTTTTGTTTCTTTTAGGTGCTTCTGTATCATTTTTTATGGAGACTTCTTTTTCCCTGTATGATATTTGACGTAAATAACATAATCATATGTGCACTGCTGTAACAAATTTCTCGGGTCTCAAGTCATCTGGACGCTTCACAAGGTACCCAGCTGAGTATCAATTTTCCTTTTGTACGTGAGTCTGCTCAACTACCATAGAAGCTGGGGAAATGTAGCGGAAATGTGTGTTAGATAAGTTTGGTTCGCTTTTCTTACACTGCCGTAATACTGGGTCTCAAAATGTACCTAAGGACGGAAACAAATACAGTTTCAGAACGTCGTGTTTGTAGAAAACCCAGAAGATGGACCATGTCCAAAAAATAGTAGATTTATTGAAACCTAAGAGGCAATTAGACAAGTGTTATTGGTCTTGGTAGTCGTTGTGGTAACAGTGACATAAAAATCTATTAACGATTCCAAGGAAAAGCACGATATTTTGGAAAAAGTTTTCTTGTGTGAATAAGGTAACTAGGGTAATACCGAGACAAATGGCTGCCCTGTTGAAGATTTCAGCCAATCTGGTTTGTTATGCCTGTAGCAAATAGTTCTTAACACTGCGCCTAAAGAACGGAAGTGGGAAATTGGGAATGGTGTGTGAATACGAGAGCTTTCCTTTCCTAGATTGCGTTTTGTGGACTCAGCATCAACTGGAGTAAAACTGCCACCAAATTTCACATTTTCGCTCATATGAATTCATTAAAGTGAAATATTGTGAGCGAGATTTTAAAAATGAAGCAGGAATTTAAAAGAGTACGTAAAAGTACATATCATGCGATCTGTGTGGTTGTCGTTCCCATCATTACTGTCTTCGAGATCTTGAGTCAGACTACGCACTAATATCGCGCATTTGTTTCCCCTGTACGTTGGTACTTTTGCGAAGAGTAATTGTGTGCAGTATAATATTTATGGATCTTTGTAATTTGTCACAGAAAATTTTGCTTCGATGTGTTTCATCATAGCGACTGTTGGCACGACTGCCACCTAAAACCACCTTTCGTAACTGTGAAACTAGTTTTACTAGCTGATTGTGTGCGGTGTTGTTCTAGACATATCTGCAGTACGAATTACACGTATACTGTTTTCGCGCGGAATCTTTCAGAACCCTACTGAGTATAAACGTATTGGGTCTTGGAAAAATCAATCCTAACTAAAGACAACACTTAGCCCCAACTAAACACAAAACTCAGCTCTCACTAAACACAATATTCAGCCCAAAGTAAACACAAGACTCAGCCCTAACTAAGCACAAAACTCAGCCCAAACTAAACACACAACTCAGTCCAGACTAAACACAACACTCAGCCCTAACTAAGCACAACACTCAGCGCTAACTAAGCACAAAACTCAGTCCAAACAAAACACAACACTCAACACTAACTAAACACAAAACTCAACCGTAAGTAACCATAAAACCCAGTCTTAATTAAATGCAAAACACAATCCTAATTAAACACAAAATTCATCCCTAACTACACACAAACTTCAGACCAAATTAAACACAAAACTAATCTCTAATAACACACAAACATCAGCCCTAACGAAACATAAAACTCTACCCTAACTAAACCCAAACCTCATCCCTCACTACACGCAAATCTAAGCTCTAACTAAACAAAAAACTCAGCCGTAACTAAACACAAATCTCGGCTCTAATTAAACATAAAACTCAGCCTTAACTAACAGAAAACATGCTCTAACTAAACACGAAACTCAGCCGTAACTAAACACAAAACGTGGTCCTAACTGCATACAAGCTCTGCCCTAAATAACAACAAAAATAGCTCTACCCGAACACCAAAGTCAACCCTAACTAAAAACAAAATTCAGCTCTAACTAAACATAAAACTCAGCCTTAATTAAACTAAACACGAAACTGAGGATTAACTGAACGCAAAAATTAGCCCTAACTAAACATAACACTCAGCCCAAACTAAACACAAAACTCAGCCCTCACTAAACACAATATTCAGCCCAAAGTAAACACAACACTCAGTCCTAACTAAGCAAAACACTCAGCCCTAACTAAACACAAAACTCAGTCCAGACTAAACACAACACTCAACACTAACTAAACACAAAACTCACCCCTAACTAAACACAACATTCAGCCCAAACTAAACACAAAACTCAGCCCAAACTGAACTTAAAACTCAGCCCTAACTAAACACAACATTCAGCCCAAACTAAACAAAAAACTCAGCCATAACTAAACACAAAACTCAGACCAAACTAAACACAAAACGCAGCCCAAACCAAACACAATATTCAGCCCAAACTAAACAAAAAACTCAGCCCTAATTAAACACAAAACTCAACCCAAACTAAACACAAAACTTAGCCCTAACTAAACACAAAACTCAGCCCTAACTAAACACAAAACTCAGCCCTAACTAAACACAACGCTCAGCCCAAACTAAACAAAACATTCAGCCCAAACTAAACACAAAACTCAGCCAAAACTAAACATAAAGCTCAGCCCTAACTAAACACAACATTCAGCCCAAACTAAACAAAAAACTCAGACCTAACTAAACACAAAACTCAGCCCAAACTAAACACAAAACTCAGCCCTAACTAAACACAACGCTCAGCCCTAACTAAACACAATACTCAGCCCTAACTCAACACAAAACTCAGCCCTAACTAAACACAACGCTCAGCCCTAACCAAACACAATACTCAGCCCTAACTCAACACAAAACTCATCCTTAACTGATTACAATACACAACACTAACTTAAAGAAGGGAATTGCATCTTCTGAAGACTAAACATAATGTAAATAGTTAACTTCCTATTATACAGAAAATACGAAGTCTCTATTACAAAACAATAGGTTGCTGCTGTGTAAGGAACTTACCATTATTTTTTCTGACAATGAGATGAAACACAAGGGAATATATGCACCATATAGACTAAATGCACAACACTTAAGGCTTAAGCTCGTGGTGTACAGTGCTGTTTAAATGTTCTGAAGGGCGTTGGGGATATCGAGAGTTCAGCTTTAGGAAATACAGCAAAAAATATAGACAAGGAATTAACACCTTCTAGATAAGTCACGTGACCTGATATGGAAAAGCGGGTTAGAGCATGGAAATGATTATCTATTAGGCCCACTTTTGTACAACGACCTTCTGATTGATCACGTGTCCACGATGAAATGGAAGATGAAACCTGGTGGGTTGTCAGGCAACAGAGCGAGAAGCGATGACGTCAGTGTGACACGACCTTTGTTCTTTAGGAAGAACGTTAAATGGGGCTCTTTGTAAAATATGAATTTGATACAACATGATACTTTGGTCCGTCAAACAGATAATTATTTTCACATACTCCCTAACACAGACATTATTGTAGATTAACCTTCCTCAGTAAACAGGAGAGGAAAGGTCTAACGAATTTTGTGCCAGAAAGCAGCTATAAAAATTCGAGTCACAGAGCAACGCAGCTAACTGGGTAAAAAAGAACGCATCTTTAAGTTGTTTAATTGCACACTATATCCAGAAGTGTTTAAAAGGTAGCTGTAGTATGTATAGGCTATGTTACGTGATCGGAGATGGGTTAGGCGAGCCGGTGTTGTGATTGGTATATGTGTTGGGAGAACGAGAAATCACGTTTCGACTACCGGCGAGGGCTAGAGGCTCCCCTCATCCGCAGTGTGTCCAGATAGAGCCTGGGACCCACCCTACATCCTAACAACTAGGTGCCCGGAACGCTCTCGGCGAAGATGAGCATTTACGTCATTCCAGTGCCGAATATAGGCATCACTGGAGAGACTTGCACAGGGAAATATCAGCTTTCATTGCCTGTTATTTATCTCTAATAATATTATGTATGAAGAATATTTTTAGAAGAGTTACAATACTAGCGAAAAACTTCGTCATGCTTCTCCGTCCTCTTGACCCCTTGTATCAGCGCGGCCGCTACTGGATATATACGTATTTCCGTGAAATTCGATAATGGGGATTATTATATAAATCTGTCTAAAAATCCAAATGCCTATACAACTGGGCAAAATTATAAGCAATTTTACATGAAGACCTAATTACATTTTATTGTTTCCGGCGACAGTAAGTCGCAATGAAAGCGCTCTCTTTACCTGATATGGTATTAGGCTGTTAGGATAGCTAAGGAGGTATAAACATTACGCGAACGCGCAACATTGTTACTTTTACGCCCAGTGTTCACCCTTTTTGTAAAAGTGATAGAATTTTTATATATGTGAGTTTCGTGTATAGCAAATTTTATATTGGGTAAAAAATTTGCTTTGCAACATTTAGCCTGTACCCTTCAGGAGAAACTAACTCCAAATGACACATAATTATGACGTGCCGTGAGGCCGGAGGGGTGGAAAGTGGGGAAGAAAAATATGCGAATATGAAGTTACGTCTTTGGAAACCAAACCATTAGAGAGAAGTGCTAGAAGTTGACATTAATTCATGTTAAAGGTAAGGTTGGAAAGCAAAGCCCCGTATTGATCTGGTAGTAGATATAAAGAAAACACATCAGACTAACACAACATTTTACTATTAAACAGGGTGGCGCAGAGCCGACTGGCACTTTTTGCAACATGATAAGGTTTCACACTCCAAGATAGAGATGAAATGAAACATTTATAGGCACTAAGCAAACAATTCATTACTTATTTTTTACTTTAGACAGATAGACAAGACTGACTGACACAGACAGACAGAGAGACAGACAGACAGACAGACAGATATATATACCGCAACCAAATGTGTTGAAGCGCCGTTTACTCTTCAATTGAGTCCATCTTTTTGAATCTCTCTCTCTCTCTCTCTCTCTCTCTATATATATATATATATAGCTATATCGATAGATCGATAACATCCTGAAGATTCGCTCCTTCATTGGCAGCACATTGTCTTAAAGGCTCCACACAGCTTTCAAAGACTAGGGCCAACAGCTCTTGATTTACGTTCGCAATTTCATCCCGAATAACACACACCAGCTTCTGTGTTATGATTGGGCGATTTCTGTATAGGCATTCTTTTAAGCACACCGATAAGAAGAAAACCAGGACCATGAGGTCCGACGACCCTACAGGCCATGGGACAACCGATACATGAAAATATTCATCGTCGCCCATTGATAGGCTACATCCTCCACCGATCCGTTGTCACTGAACAGGTGTTGAAGTGGCATGACCTTATCTCTTATACGGTGCGCAGACTTTGCCCCCTAACACTAATCGTAGGGCAATAGTGTGAACTGTAATGTGTCAGTCGACTTTGCGCCACCCTATACTATAAACGTTATTTTGACTACATGTTTCGGCTTAATTACAAACCATCACAGACTCCCCTCGTAATAGTGTAAAAACAATGTTTTGAGTTAGACTGCCAACCTGTCACATTTAGTCCTTAAACACACAGTGGAACGTATCAAATTGAGATTTCTTGAAGATCGTCTAATGGCGGGCTGTTGTGGAGACGATAATGAATCTTGATTTCCCAAACCATAAATTTCCGAATATTTGTTTAAAAAACTGCCATTTGATTCTCTCCTGAGACTAACCCAGCCAGCAATCTCGTATTTGCTTAAAATGAAGTTCGTAATAAAAAGGTTAAGTTTCCCTGTCCACATCCTGAAGACATATAAGGAAGCGGAGGTTTAGCTCCACTCATTCTTAACCTTACCGCTAGGTAGAAGTGAGTGGTTAATGTCAGGCCCATGCTGATTTACCGTCTGGGAAGAATCCCGGTACCCATTAAATAGTAGGTTGCGGCGGTCCCAAAACAGGCCTGTACGTTCTGAAGAAGTAAAGATTTCTTGCCCACCGGGATTCAAGCCCCGGACCGTCCAGTCCGTAGTTTTAATTTTAATCAGTTAAAGCCTAATGTGGACACTTGCCTATGCCTGGTCCACGGTTGCAGATCAAAAATATGTCTCAACCCTTTAAAACACAATATTTATTGTTTGCTGTATGCACCACTTTACATTTTACAATGTATGTTTGGGTTTTGTATAATTCTTTGTATAAAAAGCAATTATTTGTCTATGCAAGAGTAACAAATTGATGTCTGTAATACAGAAATAATATATTTTCTGTGACATATAAACTGGCATTTAAATAGTACTGCTACATATGTAGAGTTTAGGCAGAAAAGGAAAGAGTAGGGATATCGTTGTGGTGCAGTCAGTAGGCTACATGCTGGAATATCCTGGATTCGTTTACCAGCGGGGTCAAGACATTGCTTCAAAATGTCCAGATCCCTACCGGAGTCCACCCAGTTTCTTATTCACTGACTACAAGGCAATCTTTCTCCATGCGTAAAAGAGCCGGGGATGCATTTGACAGTTTACTTCCTCCTAGTGTCGAAGTTAAAATATGAATGGAGATACTCAATTATTACACCAACCACTGCACATATATAACATTTATAAAATTTACACATTAAAGCATTACAACATTAAAAACGTTCCGACATGTTTCGGTCCTAAGACCATCATCAGGGAGCTATATATTCCTTGCTAAAGTCACACCAGAAATAGTCACAGATTAATTTCGTTGTACAAGTTGGGTGTTGTGTAATGTTATGTTGCGAAGAATGCCATGCTACGGATGTGCATTCTGTGCTTCGTTGCAATGCAACGTTGTGCCGTTGTCACGAAATCTGAGAACCTTAACTTCCTGGAACCCTCTGGGCCCCTCCAGGCCTGTAACGGGACTTCTTTACCTTTACCTGTTATTATAGCTGAAGAGTTGGATGGGCACCGTCATGAAGACCGAGTATCGCGACGCTAGGAACACTTCAAATACGCACACGATCCTTCGAGCAGAATTCTTGAGAAACTGACAGTAGCTGCTTTGGTCAAGACAGCTGTCGATTTCTGTGGAATTCCGATGTGCCTTACCCTATTAAGAAGGACCCTCCACTGGTACGTGGTCCAGATGAATTCGGTTCAAACCCTGTTTTTCTGACTTTTTAAGATCCATGTTAATTTTATCGCCTAATTTACGTCTAGATTCCGAAGTGATGTATTCCTTGCAGTTTCATATACTGAATTTTTATATGCGTTTAGATTAAACAGTAACGCTTATGTGCATGTAGAGAGAGTTAAGCTGAAAACAGAATACAGTCGTTCGACAGTTCTATTTGCCTTGTATTTCCTCATTTAATAATATACAACATATATGTATGTAACTTGCGCGTGTTTAGACTGCTTGCTTCATATGCCCTACTAGAGCTCCCAGATACAGTATATTTGACACCTAATTAACATATTATTAAAAACTTTAAGTTATTTTCTAGAAACTGCTGATAATTCGATTTTGACGTGTACTTAAGCTCGTCTTTGGTGTGTGGGTAGCTACTATACTCGTTGTCTTCCATATTTCCCGTAGCTAATAGTCACATGGCATTCGAGCAGGCCACAAAGGACTACTAATTGTTCGATCCAAAAACATTTCTTAAGGAAGTATAGGATGTCCGATCATCTTGCTGTGTTAACCCCGTACTATGTCTTCTCATTACTGAAATTAAAAAAAAATGATGCGGGATTTTTTTCAGTATATTTTATGAAATTTATTACTTCCGAAAAAAGAGATGGCTACGATATTCTTGTAGCACTGATGGCGCAACATACCAAACTGTGACGTCAAGTAACGGCAGCTTGTGTTCATTTTATGTATGTACCATACATTTGTATATAGATTTTATTCAAACAACAATGCACAATGCGTATGTTTTATTTTAACAATATTTATATTATAATTAAAATTACACGTTTCGATACATTTGGTTCATCCTCAGGGAGTACCAAAGTTGTACATCGCTAAAGTTACGTACTTTCCATATTATTAAAATTTAATTAAAGATTATCAAATTAAAATATTTATATGGTTTTTGTTGTTGTTGATGTAATGTAGTCTATGATTTCGCAATATAATTTGTTTCAGCAGTATGTTTACGTGGCAGTATATACATCTGGCTATTCCTGTGTTGATGTTGCCTTTGTGCCGGGGTGGTGAGCACCTTGTTTGTTTATCTGGGATCGTCTACCTACCAGTGTCTTCGGTTTCTGTGTTTACGTGGCCATTAGGATAAGCCGTTCTTCAACTGTAGAACAAATTGTGACATGATCTAATTAATCACTGCACACAGTTTCACGGAGCCAGTTACGAAACCGTATCCTCGTCACACGGTCTATTTCCTGGGAGCATTTACACAACCTTAAATTTATTTGGTTACAACGAAAAAAAAATTGTGGCTTCTTGTACTGATGACATAGACACACCCGTCTCCTTTGATAGCCGTCTTAAAGATTCTAATGGAACTCTTTCTAATCCTTCCCCAATATAACCAACATTTGTCCTAAAAGAACACGCACTGTTTAACCTCGCTTCTTATTCAACAATAGACCCATTTTTCGAAATGTATTCACAATATGATGTAATGTTGATTTAGAAGGAACTGAAACACCGGAAAACCTTATTCTAAATTTCCCAGGACAGTTTTAGTACGATTGCTTCCTTATATAGGTTTCCACAATCAAAATCCTATTACATACAGCCGATGAAACTGGATTTGTGACGTCAGATAATGAAATGTACTCTAAAGCGGCGATAGGACTGGCGGTGTTTGAGTAATTCAGCAGCCATGAGATTTGCCACGTGTTTGGTACAGAATTTCAATTGGGCATCTTTTATAAAGGAAATACTGTCGCTTTGCACATCATGCAGGATTATAGGAAATTAGTTCTAGTCGTTCCTAGTCTCGGTGTTAGTTTCACGACCCGGCCGTTCTACTTCCAGGGAATTGTCCCAGATTCCTATTGAATAGGAGGCTGGTTGGATTTCAGAGCCAGTGTAAACCCTTCGGAACAGTAACCGTTCTTGCTTCTGATGTCAATCATACCATACACCCATTGTCATCCGCCCCGTAGGCTAGTTATTACATCACTATATTACGGGTCTTCAGTAGATTGCCTATATAGGATCACGCCTTTTTATACATTTGTATTCCAAATATTAAATGAACTTACAGGAATATGCTACGGAAATGGAAAAAAAAAGCTGTGAAACCGATAGATAGGTATGACGCTATTCCCATTTCATCTAGTTCCCTCCGTATTTTCCCTCGCACAGCAGAGATCATTATATTTTTTTTTATTTCTGCCAATCCTTTCGGTATTCTCGCAGCCCACCACATTACTCTTTGTTCTGGAGTGACATCTGTCATGGGGTGTTATAGGACCCTTTTTCATTTGCACTGTGACCTGAACCACCTGATCAATGAAGTTTCTGCCCCTGGAAATCCCGTTCATTCCGACAGCACTCCTTTTTTTCTGTAGTTCGTGAAGCCAAACTGTCCGACACAAGAGGAAGCGCAGTGTCCGAACTCGTGAGTTAAAGGACAACCAGATTTTCGGGTTTGTGCAGTAATTGGGAAAACCGAGGAGTGGCGCGTGTGAGATCGGACAGTTGCATGTTCAAGTGGGTTTATGTTAAACATTTATTGCGAACCATTTCCTTTAATGTTTGCATTCAGTGTTTCATTGATCTGCTGACTCTGCTAACCCTGTCGCCTAATCCACTTCCATGAGGCAGTTAGCGCCACTCCAAAAATTCCCGGCGGTTTATGGAAACCGTAATTTCGTTAGTGCTTCAAAAGCCCAAACTTGTCCCTATCCTGAGCCGGATAAATCCACTCTACGCTCTCCCATCATATTCCTTTTAAGACAAATTTCAATACTGTCTTCAATATAGGCCTAAGCATTTGAATTTAATAACTCTCCAACAAGATACGACTTATTCAGTTTATTACATTTCTGTAGGCAGCTCTATATGCTTCGGATGTCGGCACCCATCATCAGGAGCTTGTAAAACTGTAATTACAGCTTCTGGAATTGATTAACCGGATCTACTACCATCCGCTCTCGTTGTTGAGTTGGAACGGATTCACGTGTATCGTACAGTAGGTATTACCTACCGGACGATACATGTGAATCAGTTCCAACTCAACAACGAGAGCGGATGGTAGTAGATCCGGTTAATCAATACCAGGAGCTCTAATTACAGTTGTACGAGCTCCTGATGATGGGTGTCAACACCCGAAACACGTAGAGCTGCCTACAGAAATGTAATAAACTGAATAAGTCGCATCTTGTTGGACAATTATTAAATTCTATTCACGATGCACGGACCCATGTATGTAAAAAAAGGCCCAAGCATATCAAATTGTCTCGTTGTTTCATTTTTCTTCATCAAAATCTCCTATCTGTTTCTCATTTTCCTCATATGTGATACCTGCACCCTGCCCTACCCATATACCCGTATTTTCTTCGAGTGAATGGCCTGAAACGTAGTGGATAGGGTTACCATTTATGCATCTGTTTTTATAAAATCTAGCTGAAATAACTTTAAAACATAGTAGGTCTATGTGATATTCTATCCATGCAGCACGACCAAATTTTCCATATAAGGCCATTATTTTATCTGACAACTGTTGCCTATTGATGTCCGTCTACTCGGCAAATTATAAAGTTTCGATTTGAAAGTAGCGACGTGTTTGTCTGATGTTTCGCGTGTATGCTAGACTACAGAAAATGTTACCAGCACGTATATTATATATGGCGAATAAAACTCTTGGAGTAAATACAATACATTGAACTAAATCCCGTAGGTCCCATTGCATAGCTAGCACCCCTGTATTTGGCGCCACGCGAAACAACGTGACTGAAGTGTGATGCGTGGTTCAATTACAAGAATATCCGCCTGTTATTAAAATCATATTGCCTGTTGAAGACTTAAAGAATGACATTTATGGAGTGTTTCAAAACAGCTTTGTTATGAAGAGTTTAGACTTTCTGTATGAGCGTCTCGATGTTTGATGTATGCCTTACATTTGTTTCTCTTTAAACAGTACTGGCAGTCCAGCTGATGGATTTGCTTCTTATGTACTGCTGCAGTCCCAGCAGGACCGAGAAGGGCAACTGCCAGTAAGCCGGTAAGCGCCATAGATCGCTGTAGTGTCTGTTGACATGGGAACAGTAGTGTGTCTGCCCACAACGGAAAACATTGGTCGCTTCTGCGGGCATGCCGTTGACTGCTTCCCGTCTCACTTCCAGTGCCGAACAACAGGAAGCTCACCTGGCGAAAACCTTGCTTCATTCACCACACAGTGTGAGTTCCTTCATAAAGTTTACAAGCAATACATCAGTGAAATGATTGAATGTTCACTGCTTGCTTCATGTTTATCGAATGATGCGACGTTTTAGTGTTTTGTCCGGCTACGGCTGTTGGCCTAAAGACCGACCATCCAAAAGTCATGTCACCATAATTTATTGTAGACACGCCAAGAAAAGTCGTGGAAGCTGGGCAGAGGTTTAGAAAGGATCTGTACGTTGTACACCCGCTCTTACCTTAAGCTGGTTTGTCGCACGCCCTTTGGCTTTAATGTCCTTTACCAATTCACACCACTTATTAGTTTTCGCTCTCACATTTTTGGTTTGACACCTCTTTGGTTGGCTGCGTTTTAATAGGCGGGGCCCTCATTTCTGAAGAGAATATCTTTTTCAATTTACGCCTTTTAGAATGACGCCCACTTTTTCAGGAAAGCAATTGGGACGTAAAACAAGGGCTGGGTGTATACCGAAATGACACATGTATTATGCTTTCCTTACAGAAAGCTTTCAGTGCCAGCTTAGTGTATAAGCACTTAGTTTCCATCCTGTCCCGCTTACACGCAATTCGCTCCTGCTCGTGGCAAACGCATAATAGATTAATCAATTAATTAATTATTGTTCACATGTAATTGGCTACAATATTCTATTTCGTACGCTGTGGAGTAGTTTTTGGTTGGTTTATTTGAAAATGCTGTTGGCTATCACAGAAATAATGGCGATAACGCTTTTACAACGCACCGACTTTAGCTCCTTGAACGATGTATGACAAATATGAGAGTTCTTTTACGTAGATATTCCTCTAGAATGTAGAGTAAAATGATGGTAGCCTTACGAACTTTGTCTTTAATTGAAGGTCTGATGCTTGCAGCTGATGAACCACTGGAAATAGGCAAGTGAAATTTGATACGGACAGGTGTTTTGTAGTCCTTTATACAAGGTAGGGAGAGAGTAATGCTTACAGCTTTGGATAGTGACATAATGGCTATTCAGGTTCTTGAAGTTAATATCATTATCATGAATAAATGTTGTAGGTTTAGAGCTTTAAGTCCTGTCCTTTGGAATTCATACATTTTCAGACGATCCTGTTCTCTCCATTTTCCTCTTGGAAGGCCTGTATCCTATTATCTCCATTTTCCCCTTGGAAGGCCTGTATCCTGTTCTCTCCATTTACCCCTTGTAAGGCCTGTGTCATATTCTCTCCCATTTTCCCCTTGGAAGGCCTGTATCCTATTCTCTCCATTTTCCTCTTGGAAGGCCTGTATCCTGTTCTCTCCATTTTCCCCTTGGAAGGCCTGTATCATATTCTCTCCATTTTCTCCTTGGAAGGCCTGTATCCTGTTCTCTCCAGTTTCCCCTTGGAAGGCCTGTATCCTGTTCTCTCCATTTTCCCCTTGGAAGGCCTGTATCCTATTCTCTCCCATTTTCCCCTTGGAAGGCCTGTATCCTGTTCTGTCCATTTTCTTCTTGGAAGGCCTGTATCCCTTTATCTATGGGTTTGGCTCTGTAGTGTTAGTTTATTTAAGGCGTTGTTTTCCATTTTATTTACAAGCTGAAGCCAATTTATCTGATCTCGTCTACTATATTTTCTTGATTTAATTTTTCCCTTATTTCAACATTTTTTTTATCCCGTGTTGTATGGCCTGGGAGTGTTCTTAGAACGCGCGTGACTTAATCACCACATTTAAATTATAAGGAATCTACACACGAGTAGTCAGTTCTTCATATTATGACTGAAGAAAAATAGCAGTTATTGTAGTTATGCTGTTTGAACTGCATTACAAATGTACGCAAAACGAAAGTAAATTACATTAATTTAGTCCTTGTTTAAATTTTGATATACGGTACATAATGAAATGCATTCTTAAACCCTGTGTACTGCCTTTGTTTATGTTACACATTATGGCACTTACGCATGCAAGTTGTGTGTTTAATTAAAATGTTCATGAATAATTAATAGCAGAATTTAGTTTTTAAAACTGTTGATTGCTTTTCTTGAGTTTCCACTTATGACAATTTATTTATATCTCCGTTCCTAGGAAACATGTGTAAAGTTTTCGCAACTTACCTCTAACGAATGGAGATCTTGCTTTTGTAGTATTTGCAAATAAATGAGAGTAATTTCATATTTTAACGAAACTAAACACTGTATCAACTTATTTAATTCTTATCGATATCGAACACGTTTTCCGCTTATCATAGGTATCGAACTATCAACATTAAGACTAACTTACATAGCAAATAGAGTGTTGACAGCTGCGATTCGACAAGTTTACTTAAGTTACAAGTCAGCTCAGGATGGAAGGGATTTATTCTGCATTGTTTTAACCGGGTTGTGCCGAAGTATCATACATGTTGTAAATTCGAAATATATCATAAATTTGTGCAGAACCGCTATATATCTACACAAATTTAAGTGGAACATTTCTAGTTTTTTTACATGTTATTTTCACCTACTTGTGACTGAACAACTAGCAAATTTTTTTTCATAAATAGCTCAGTGAATAACGGCTGTATTCTACTGGCTCCGATACACCGCGCAGCATCAGCACAGGGACCCGACTGATTTTGGATTGAGACACGCAACAGGGACCTGAACATCTAGTGCAACAAAACAGAAGTTGTCTCTTCCAACCACAACAATATTAATTTTAATTTTTATAAATCACCTTTACTATTTAAGAAATTTATTAATCATATCTTAAGCAGATGATTTTAAAACTCTACAAGTTGTACCTTTTGTACATAATTTACATCAACAAGGGAGCCTACTACAGAATGTGGAACCTTACAAATAATAGCTTATCATTGGCAAGTGGTTTTAAGCTGGCATATTGTGCTCCCTAAGGATGGTAAATTGTATCGAAACATGTAGTAGCTGCGTTTTTAATATTCATATCAATTTTACTCTGTTCATTTTGTTGGTACAAAAAATTGAAAGCATTTATAAAAAAACACGGAATGGACAACTTTAAAAATTCGTGTTATTTTATTTGTATATTTATTTGCTGTTTCCTTCTGCACTTTTCCTCTAAATACAAGAAGGGAGATTAATTTTTTATCCCTTGCACACTTGTCGCTTTGAGCTATGCCAACAGATCCTGACAGCTGCTTAAATTCATTTAACTTTTCGAGTTCAGGTTTCCTCCATCCACTCTCGTCTAATGAGTCACGTACAGAAGACCCGTGGAAACTTGATACGTTTGTGCTAATTACTTCAGACTAATTATCTGCACCCGTGGGAAGAATTACTCATGTTCAGAAATGTTTATAGGAACAACAGAGAAATTGCATTCTTACGTTATCAAAGTTGATCCAGTGTCCTAGTTCGGAGTTTCTCCACCAGTGGGAGGCAATAAAATTGTGGGATTTGACGTTTCGTTGAGCGGGTTGTAAGGTCTATTAACCCTCTAAATACTAAACGCAGACTGCTTTATTTAAATATCCAGTCCGTACCGCGCTGTAAACACTTTTCGTCTCTCTTATAAAAACCAATTAGTTTATGATGTAAGTGGCACAAGTCTCTCTTTGTTCTCAGATAAATACAAAACACAGAAATACAGTGTGGTAAGAACGCACAATTCTTGAATGTTAAACCTGTTGGTGCATCACGTGACCAGTAGGCTTTAAAAGGTTAAATAAGAACATTCATTACAACTGGGATGTGTTTAATTGTAGAAATACAGTTTAAGAAGAAACCTAAATATGGCTTCTGCTACAGTGTGGGTCTATTTAAGTCAAAATAAAGACTAGTAGACTCCTAAATTCAAAGAGTTATGAACCGGCACTTTGAGTTACTTCGGATGCCGTTTCGTGGTATCACATCATTCGGAAAACAGTTGATTCAGCTTCTGACTAAACACCTGATATCCTGACCAAAGCGTTCAGTAGTTTCACTGAAGTCTTTCCACGGCGTTCCGGAATAATGTTTTATATGGGCCACGATCCTTTTCTTTCTTATCCTTTCCAATTCACAGTGTAAGATCATCTTGCCACTGTATTCTCTTTTAAATCAGCGGAACTCTCTGTGTTGTAAGGATCATTAAATATCAGACCTAACAGTATCTATTCGCCGACATCTTAGTGTATGTCTGAAATCCATCCGAGTGACTAATACCTTTGGCACATCTATAAAATCGAAATTAGTTATGTTTCAAATTATTACGTAGAGGTTATTCACCCTTGCCAGACACAGTGAGTCTTTACTTGCACATTTTCAGCCTCTTTAATTCTGTAACAAATTTGCCGATGTGGACATACAGAGTGGTCGAAAAGTAGTACAACCAATTTCAAAAAAATAAAAAAATACAAAATATCTCATATTATATATTAAAGATTTTCTTGAATGGATGTCTTCCACGCTGACGTCATTGAACGCTCTATGGCGACCAGAATCTCTTTGATCACTCGCACTGCATGTTTCACGAAAACGAGCTACCATACAAAATACTGTTGAATAATCTGGAACTTTAGACTTCGGGAAGGCTTTCCTAAAATCATCTGGCTTGATGATGGTTGTTCATTGAAAACACACTGCACTTGCGAATAAGACATGTTGGCAGGTGCACGGTTTTAAAGCCACTGCTGAGAAGGCGCCAGGTCACGTGACCTGTGCTTCCCATAACACAGTTTCTGCCATCATACGAACATATTCATCCACCTAATCAACTACAATGCAAGCATTCCTAGCGAGGAGACACTAAATATGAAATTACGGGTTACGTGACTTTTCGATGACTCTGTGTTATGTACTTTTTGCTCATGAAAATTATAACAAAAGCATTACCGACATCATGCTAGTGTTCAGGCTTTCTCAAAACTGTATGTTCGCATACGTTCGCCAAGTAAGGTTGGCGCTGTATCGGGGTATTTTGCTCTCTTACCAGGTCCAGTTCTCACGCCCGTGGACTAGTGTTCATACCCCCATTATCTGTTATGGGTATAATTTATACAGTGTTTCCTTATTTATTGTCTTGAATATGCGTGTAACTTTACCATATATACACTTAAATGTATGGTGCTTATTATGTATATAATTATTACTTATACATTTAGAGTATATTTACCATATTGACCTATGTTATTATATTATTCATTTCCGAGCATCTTGTTCGAATTCTTGTTACTTACATTCAGACGGAGAATCATTCGAAGTGCCGAATTTACTGACAAATTTGTAGACGTTGTTATTCGTTCAAGGCAAATGCCGGGAGAGTGCCTTGTATGACGTCTACTGTTTCTGTCCATTTTATTTTCAATTTATTTTTCAATGTCAGCCAGTATTTCGATGCTGCTTACTACGATAACTGAGAGCATTAGTCAATAAAGCAATTACAAATTTTGTATTAAGTGAAGGCAGTTAATTCTGCGACAAGTTATGGACACTACAAAATTGTATTTCTTTAATAATTTCAAAAAGTCTTCTCACAATATGCGAAGACTGAGAGCCATTTTCTTATTCCTTTCAATACGTACAGAACAATGACTTTCATTTTGACTCGTATTCAAGTAACACGTAACGAGGGATCTAAATATGCTAAGAGCTACAATTTCTGTCCTTTTATTGGTGCGTTCTATATTCAAAGTGCTGTTGTCACGACCGTTAGACTTTCTCGCCAGATATTAAGAGCAGGAGTAAAGTTTCGAATTTCCTACTATCACGTTCAGCGATAGTGTCGCAACCATCGCTAACATCCTTAATTATTTTATCGTGCCATCACTGTCACTGCCACTATGAATACCGCCACCTGACACCGCTAGTAATTTTTACTCAGGAGTAAAGATTTGACCTTGAATGTGTGGGTGGAGGTTTCCTTTTCTGGGAGAAGCTTGCAGAGGTAACATACAGATCGTGTCAAATTCGTAAGTCCCTGTCTCTATCGACCGCTCGCTGTTGATTAGCTACTTTGTTGATAGCAAGCCTACAGTGACATCTGGGCACGGCTATCACCAGACAGAACAGAGCAGAAAATTGTCTCGCATAATACAATTAACTCGCGCTCATAAAACACCACTGAGCTTCGGACTAATGAATTTTTAACTGGAATGCATCGGTTTCTGCTCCTGTACATCTAACGGTCTTTTTACCTGTGAACCGACTGCCTAGTTCACAACCCGTCTCCTGAGAACACCACATATTACTACTACTACTACTACTACTAATCACCGCTCACTCCTCCCCCACTACCGTAACTACCACCACTATCATTCGTAAGGAATTCTTCACCTAGTATGTATTAACCTTTTCAAGACGAAACGTAGTCAGCTTTATATACGGAATCAGTCCGTACCGCGCTGTAAACACTTTCCAACACGGTTATAGAAACCAGTCAGTTAATGGTGTATAAAGCAAAGGTAACTGTTTGTTTTGAGATCCTTACAAAACACTCAAACCAAAGCGAGGACCATGTAGAATTTTTGAATATTAAACCAAGTGGTACGTAAAGAAACCACTAGGCTTTAAAATGTAAAGGATGTTAGGCGACTATTATAGATTAGGATTGAATTCCTTCTTGCAAGTTGGCTGTGTGGACTGGATTTATTTACGTGGTTCAGGGAGCGGTCCAATTGCAGGCTGTATTGAATGTCCCTTAGAAGAAACACTGCGGTGGTGATTGCTGATTGTTGCCATTCCGTGTGTTACAACGGCGAGGTGAAGTGAGTTTTGCCTTAGAACAGTCTGTGAAGGCCGTGAGGGGGGATAGAAATATAGGTCTACTCTTTCTTGAACCTGAGCGCTAAGCTGGGGTTGGCGGTCAACGCCACGGCCCAGCCGCTTAGCCCTGGGAAGGAGAACGGTTACCCAATTTTGAGGAGGTTCAATGGTCCCAGGGCCGGTATGGATGAGTGCGGAAAAACCTCCCCTCACCGGAATTCAATCCCTTGACCAACCAGCCTGTAGTGATTCTCTATACCGTCTGCGCTATTCCTGTACACTACCTTAAAGCGGAGCTTCTGTACCACTGTGGACGATAAAATACGAAAGCCGAATAAGAAAGCAATGTAGTACATTTCAGAATGACGCTCTGCTGAGGCTGTTGTGAGGACGACAAGGAATGAGTGCCGAATGCTTTAATGGAGATATATCGCAGAAAGTGTCCGGAAGATTGAGCGCGAGATGACTGTTTAGGTTGCTGATTAAAATTTAAAAGACTTAAAATAAGGTCTCTTTCAACTCTACAGACTATGTTAATGAGTGAATGTATTAACATTGAATTACACACAGTTCACACACCAACAAATGCACTATTTATTAACTTGGTTAAAAGCTTTAAATTTACATTAAAATACACAATAATATCGCTTCTACATGTTTCGGTCTTTAATGACCATCATCAAGGAGCTTTATCTTTATTTAACTAAAGTTATATTTATGTTAAAACATTCGGTAAAATTACGTTATATATGTTGGGTGATGTGGCAGCATGTCCTAGAGCGGCATGTGTGTTGTGTGCAGTGCACACAACACACATGCACACACTTTTAACCAAGTTTGATGAATAGTGGATTTGTTGGTGTGTGAACTACGTAGATTTAAAAAATGCACAGTGCAACGATAAAAACTGATTTACACTTTTCTGCTTTTTTACTGTTCCATTTTCAGGCTAATATACATTTCATTTAGGGAAATTATACTAACTGCAACAGCAGTACATTTTAATGTATACTAACTG
>Ga0131853_10005852_pt1 | contig 22210 bp, 9 predicted proteins | sample TergutLab28metaG_FD_92764 | JGI IMG/M metagenome (GOLD analysis project Ga0131853, IMG submission 92764) | Labiotermes labralis P1 segment gut microbial communities from Petit-Saut dam, French Guiana - Lab288 P1 (version 2) (version 2) | ecosystem: Host-associated > Arthropoda: Insects >... | reverse complement strand
TGTGTTGTTCGGATGTTATTTTCTGTGTTGTTCATTGGTTAATTGTGTTGTTCTATGTTGTTCTTGTATGTAAGTGTGTACTGCCACCGGGTGACCACCCAATTGCAGTTAATAAAAATATATGTATCGCACACCCCTAACGAACGGTATCGTGAAGACGTCCCGTAAATCCCATAACCATGGCAGGGCTATATAACCTAGGAGGGAACTAAGTTGAGCTAACATTTGCTTAGTAATCGGCCAAGAAAAAAAAAATCGCCGCAAATGAGGTGAGACCAAATCATTCCGAGTGACAAACTTATTTCGAAAGTTCTTATTACCGCACATTTCACAAAATTTCCACACCCACCACGTACCAGTCGAGGTTTATGGCGTAAAAATGATCTTACCCTTCTGTCACGATCCGTTAATTCAAGAGAAAGCTTTTAACGGACGCAGAAAAACTGTGTTAGCTGTCCTTGTGTGTGTGTGTGTGGCGATGAACTGAAGGTGTTGAGGAACTTTCTGTTCCCCAATTACGGAACTTCAGTAAATGAGTTCCCAGCGGCCTCCACGTACACCAGACAACAAGGCAGAAAACAGGGGACAGATAAAAATTCATAGAGAAAAGAATGGAATAAATACAAAGTTATAATAGGAAAGAAGGAAAAATAGAAGGAGGCTAAAGTAATAAAAGAAGGAATAATGTAAGAAGAAAAATAAAGATAAATAAGAAAGGAAGAGAGAAGAAACGGTTACGATGTAGTCGTTTAAAATTAATTTTCATATTCGGAAGATTCAGATATCGGAACTCGGGGCCTGAATTTCGCTATCTTAATAATGCAGTTGTTACCCTCAGTTCCTTTAGCCAAAGTATGAAACAACCCAAACCACACAAAATTCGCTCACTTTTACAAAGCCACAATACATTTTTCCTAACCTTACCATCCAAGCAATAAAATTAATATGCAGTCATTAAATAAATCATTAAATACATTAATTGTTGAGAGATGGCTTGCTTTCTTACCATTACGGATTTCAAAGTTTACCGCAGTTTATTAACGGTATAAATATTTAACTCTATAACCTTTTAAATATGAATCCTATATGAAACTAATTTATCTTCTGTTCTGGTTTTCTCTTCATCGGATTCATGAATCAGTATAAAATTTCTACAGACAACAATAATTAGTATTAGTTGAAGAATGAAAGACCATCTTGATGTCACTTGCTATTTTATTTCATTTCTTATGTGCTCAACATGTTTCGGACATTAATATATCCATCATCAGGAGCTTGCGACTATTCTGTTGAATTACCACATTGGTCGTATTATTCTTGGTTCGATGTGTGTTGGAGATTCGGTGTGGTTGGGTTGGCGTGGTATCCGTGTTGCAGGCTTTAATGTAGTAATTCAACAGCACAGTCGCAAGCTCGTGATGATGGATATATTAATGTCCGAAACATGTTGAGCACATAAGAAGTGAAATAAAATAGCAAGTGACATCAAGTTGGTCTTTTATTCTTCAACTATCACAATGATGCATGGTCCAATAAACATAAAATTAGTATTCGGTTGACATCTGCAACAAGATGTCATTTATATATCGCTTCGCTGCATTTCACGTCCTCCTTACTGGAAACTTTGGTATAGTTATCTTGAGTATTCCCATGACAATCCTCCTATTTCAGTATTGTGGCCTGAGACTATGTGTTGGTGAAACTGCACCCTCTAATGTTCCCATTGTCCACCCTGCGGGAAAAAGATCGGTGAACGTGGAGAAATGGCGAATGATAAGAACACAGGCATAGCCAAATATAAATTACACAAGGTTTGTTTACAACATCACGATCTACTGACATACTCAGTGGATCTTTTCGAGATATGCGCTTTTAGAAAGCTTGTGATTCGGGATTGATGGCAATATCCATTGTTTTTAATACTTCCATCTCAAAATTTTTTTCCTTAACAGACAAGGGCAGACAGTGTTGCCTCAAGCGGAGGCCAAGGGATGCAAACATATTTCATGTACATGCCTTACCCTCCGCTTGAGACCGAATTATTTCATAGTTTTGTTCTTCCATTTACACGCGCTATGAAACTTTGGGTTTTTCATATTAAAGTTACTTAAGATTAGTTGATCTGCGAAAGAAATTACCCAGCAGAAATTTTAGGCGCATCCGCAAAACTGAGAAAAGCGACTATTAGCTTCTTCACGTCTGTCCTTCCGTCTGCATGGAACAATTCGGTTCTAACTTAATGCATTTTCACGGCATTTAATATTTGAGCATTTTTCGAAAATCCGTCGAGAAAATTAAAGTTTCATTAAAACGCCAGAAGAATAACGGGTACTTTACATGAAGACGTACGTACATTTATGGTTATACAGGTGGGGCATAAAGATCTCCTACTTTTCGAAGGGGCACTGTGAGGGCTGTATTGGTGGTAGAGGGGTGCGGGTAGTGTCATGCGGTTGGTTCGCCTCTACCGTTGTCAGTACCCGTAAAGGGTTGGACCGGTGAACATCGGGGTTTTGTTGTTGTTGTTCCCTAGGCGTTTGATCTCTTTAAGGGGACATGTGGAGTGGCCGGAACGGTCACCTGATTTAAGCCCGTGTGACGTTTTCCTTAGGGGATACCTAAAGGAAAAGGTTTTCAAACATCGTCCTCGATCTCTTGAGGATTTGAAGGAAAGGATCCAACAGGAAATGGACTCCATTCCGCCTGAGCTAACCCGGAGTGTGATGAAGAGCTTCCGGGAACGTCTTCAGCAATGTGTTGCCAACGTCGGCCGCCTTATGTCTGATCTGATTTTTAAAACCCATTTAAAAAGTGTTTTTAATGTACTTTTCAGATATATATTCTATTTTTTTCTAGATGACTTCTTTCATATTTTTATACCTCTTCGAAAATTCGGAGATCTTTATGCCTCACCCTGTATGTTGTTTCTTTCCTCTCAGAATGGAAATGTTTCAGAAGAAATTGGTAGAGAATATCAAAACAGACAATTCATGTTGAATAACTGTTTTTCCGAAAATGGTGCTGTTTGAGAAAATGTGGAAAATATGGTAGATCCAGACAGGCCACAGACGAAAATATAATACGGCGCAGGCATAACTAATGTTACAGATACACTCAGAATATTTATTATTTTATGCTTTGCCGCGACAACAATGTTTGCGTGAACGCGCCTCAAATTTATGTGCACACGTACATTACTTGTCTTGTTAATGTTCGTTAATATCAAGATACTGTAATTTATATTAAATATTTTACTGTGTCTACCTGCAGACTGTACGCTCGGGTACAACTATCATTGAAGTGCAGTAGTAGGTGGCCAATTCTAGTGCCATTTGTTCACCATGATTCCTGCGCAGAGTGCAGCCATCGTGACGCCGTGCCTATGTGTTGAGAACGTCGCTGACAAGCCGCCCAAACTACGGCACTACCTTGCTCCTGTAACTTAGGGCAGCGTAGAAATGACTGCACTCTAAATTGTCGACATTTAGATACAAAAAAAAATGTTGTCTCCATCCATAACGTGTCTGTCTTGTATTCTTGAGGCTCCCATTTCGAATCTTGACCACAACAAATGCTATCCTTATCGAGGATTTTGTTGGGTTTTTTTTTCAATCCCTTCACACAACATCCGGGATAGCACAAGTTGGGCCACAGCCACACATTGCCATGCACTTTCCAGTTATTCAGCATACAAATAGACGACGGAATATAATCCGAGTTACCTAGAGCGCAAACGTCGTTAAAATAAACTATGAGACACAAACTGAAGCCACCTGCATTATGTAATGGAGACATTGATATATCTGTTCATATATAAAAAGCTCAAGTGTAGATTTTCCGCCGTTATTCTGTCCCCACGTAGCAATTCATTCTTATAGCTCGGATGCACCTTAAGTTTGCACACGTATCCAAACGCAATCCGTCGTTACGAACTAATCATTTTTAACAAATACAGATGGGTCCAGCGCGTGGCAGTTCCAACAGCATGCAAAGACTGCCGACAAGAAATTCCTCTATTCAACAGCGTGCATACACAAGGCATAATATCGTTCAAAACAACGAGCACATTATAAAAATGTATTGTACGTGGGGAAACTAGAATGTATGTGACAACTGCGCACTTCTGGGTTATTAGGAGGCGAGTAGCGGTAATTTCTTAAGAAGGTAAGAAATTATCACTACTCGCTCTGTAACAACACAGAAAAGTGTAATAACCCAGAAGAACGCAGCTCTCAGCTACTTCGCGACGGAAGCCTGAAATCGCGCATAGAGTGTGTGTGGGGGTTACACTGAACATAACAGCTACTATTAAAGTTTATAGCGTCTGTCAATATTTATTCTGTACGTCAATAAGCGAGAAAATTAAACGGTATGTGGTTATGTGTAATACTTAAGTTCTGACTTAATACAGACCGATTTCAGGCATTTTCAATGAAACTTTTGACACTTCACTCTTAAAGCTTCAAAGGAGTCTGCACTGACTCGCTATAATTTTTATTTTATGCTCTTTGGGAGTCAAATCGGTGACGATGCAACGAACTGGACGTGTAACACGAATGGAAAGGCTGGAGATCACAAGAACTGGAAGATATTAAACCTTGAAAGACGAAGCTCAGACTGCTTCATTTAAAGACCCAGTTTGTACCGGGCAGTAAACACTTTTCGCCGCAGTTATAAAAACCAATCAGTTTATGTTATAGGAGGCAAAAGTCGCTATTTGTTCTGAGATAAATACAAAACACAAACACAGCGTGGAAGAATGTAAAATTCTTGAATGCTAAACCGGCTGGTGCCTCACGAAATCAGTAGGCTTTAAAAGGCTAATTTACTCTTTACATTTTATTAATTACAACTCTCAAAGACAGCGTAAGTGAAATTTTTAATGTTGTTTCTATTTTTAATGTTTTCACATTTCGATTATATCTGGAATTAAAAAGGAGAAAGTAACAGAAGGCTCGAGAAAATTGTATATTTTTTCAAGACGATGTGTACATTGAACGCCTTTCAAGAACTCTCTTATTATTAAAACACAAGCCCCCGATGGCGGCTGTACTCTGATAAGATAAAGTATGTGAATATACAAGCTGCTGTGTTAGTTCCATTAGACCATGACGATCTCTTTCGTCAGACGATAGAACCCATCTCTACCTAATGGACCCCAAATCCAAAGTATCAAACTCATATTTTATGTAATTTGACGGGGCATAAACGCCGTGTTTAATAAGAAAACAGATGATAGGAAAAGTCCAATGTCTGTATCAGTCTCACGACAAAATTTTAAATTTAAACTCACGGTTTGCTTTGCTCCTGAAATGTCATCAGGGTAATTAAGTGAAAGTGGACGACATTTAAGAAACATACAGCACGTACGACAGAGATGCGACATACACAGAAAGATGAAGGAAAGAGAACACTAAAAGAACCTACTCTCAGACGCGAGGACAATATTAACGTAGATCTAAGGGGAACAAAATCAGCACGTGAGCATGATAAATCCAACCAGAATTATTCCTAAAAATCGCCATTCTACGCTGTCTCACTTGCAACGTGAGGGTCATGTTCCTTGTTCTGTACCATACAGTTTGAATCCTGCGGAGTACCACAGGCCTACGTAATGATCAAAGAACCAAATAACGCCGCTCAGCATTTTCAGTCTGAAATACCCAAGAGTATGCAATGCACTCGTCTGTCCCTCTTGTCGGATATATTAACATCGCGGTATTGTTAGTGCTGTGGTTGATAGATATTGGCTACACTTTGATCACTCGCTAACCTTTCAAGTTCTATTGCCAAAGCACAAAGAGTCTGAGAACAAAGGCGCACAATTAATGTAATAAATCCACTTTAAAATTCAGTAAGTAAATCGTTCCCATGGGCACGAAACTGTGTTTTTTCCTCCCACGAGAACACGGACTGAAGGCATTTCTCAACATGATATTCAGGACAATAATTGAATCTCAGAGGGAGGATATATCAGGAGGCTGGGGAAAATTACAAGGAAACGAACTTCATACATTTTATGGTTCAACGAATACAATTAGGGTTACCACATCAGTCAGAATGGCAGGGGGAAATTATGTAACAAGCAAGCGGGAGAGGAGAAACTCATAAAAAAAGGTTCTGCAGAAAATTTTAATGAAAATAATCACAAGGAGGGCTTACGCTTCAAGTGGCTGATGAAGACTATTCCATGTGTAGTATCTGTTTGAACATCTGAAAAATAAATCTGTAATTATCCTTCTTACTCCAGTCTTGTGTCTTGGAATGTTCCAACGTATTAACCGACAAGATAACACACGTGGCAAAACTTCTGACATGTATTTGAGAAGTGTTTGGTTCGAACCTGAGCCTGGGAACCGAAAAACTTACAGTTTATTGTGGTAATATCAGGACCCTGATAAAATGCCGCGATAGTAATTTAGTTGGTCAATACCCCTTCCTTCCACATCCTTGTAATTTGGCTGCTCAGTCACCCTACCATTCCATGATATACGACCATGTATAATATGAGCTAACGACAAAGTCGTTAAATTATAAAATAAAATAAAGTGCCTTGTCTTCCTCTACTTGAAAGGTAATGTAAAGTCAGATAACCTTGAAACTTCGTAATTGCATACCCCACTCTACCTCTGCGGGGAACCGCGTTGGCACAGTGGTTAAGGTGCTGTGCTACAAATCGGAAGGTCGCTGGCTCGATTCCAGATGGTGTCATTGACATAATCCTTCCGATCGCACTATGGCTCTGGGGTCGACTCAGCATCTAACAGAAATGAGTACCAGGAGCATTTCCTGGGAGTAATGGCGGCCGGTGCGTAGGGATGACAACCTTACCACAATCCTGTGCCATTGTCACGTAATCTGGGAACCTTAACTCCCTGGAACCCTGTGGGCCACTCCAGGCCTGCAAACGAGACTTCTTCACCTTTACTCTACCCCTGCACTAGCTCGATACCAAAGGATGTAGTATTAATATATGAAATATCATGAGAAATCCTCCAAACCAAACCACCATACGTATGGAAAGTGTCCTACAAGTTTCATAATGGCCTATATATAAGACTAATTTCTTACTTCTTACGTGTAACAAAATTAAAATAAATAAAAATTTTAAAATTTCGAAAGAGGTCTATATATGAAAATACTTGGAAATTTTAATAAAGCACTTGACGTCGTAAGACGTTCCAGTTTGAGCTGGAACTTTTCATTTCGATGTTAGAACACGGTATGTTAAGAAGAAACGTGTGTGCTTAGATGCTGCTGCTGCTGCTGCTGCTGCTTCAGAAGAATTTAATTACACCGCCGTAAGACGCTACCCGAATATAAAATTACACAGCCGCACAAGAAATTCTCCTTTCTACGCAAAGTAAACCATGTGGCAGGTTCTGTGGATTTTGTCCGATGTCTCCAAACCATTAACCAGCACTACTACCTGTAATGCTTCGCCAAGAATTATATTCCACGTAACTGAAAAGTTGGACAAACTGTGGTTAAACATTGAACATAACTACGAAGTGCGTAAACTAGCTCTATGGAGCAGAGTCCTTTTTGAGACTACAAAGTCCCAGACGCTATCAAGGAATTACGAATATTTCATGAAACCCGAAAACTGATTACAATGTTTAATGGAGCACGCCACTTGCCTCTACCTTGAGCCAGATTAATCCAGTTTAAGTATCGAATGCAATTTCTTTAAGATCCATTTCATTAATAGAAAAAAAATCTATGGCGTAGGTTTTCCAAGTAATTATATCCTTCAGGTTTCTCCATCAAAATCCTATATGCATTTCTCTCCTCCTCTACACTTGCCAAATGCCCAGCACAGCCCAACAAATTCTCCTCAATTTTATCAACACAATGATATTTTTGAGAGGATATTATGAAGGTGCAAAATAGTATTTTTCCTTGCCGCCCATCACTTCCGTGATCTTAAACCCAAATAACTTCCTCAGAATTCTGCTTCGAAAAATCATCAGACGAGGCTTCTCAGTTACATAAAGGGTCATGAAATAGAGTGAAATGCCAACTTGATCCAACTGGGTAATTTTATTGATGTATTCTTAGCTGGGCATGTTTCCAGTACATACGCCCATCATCAGGAGCGTTAGATGTTGAGTTGCAGCATTCGGTTTTCTGCACAGAGTTTTTGGATGGGTGGTGGTCTTGAGAGCCGCTGCGTAGGTCGTGTGTACGGTGCGGTTGGTGCCTTGCGACGGCAGAAAACCATATGCTGCATCTCAACATCTAATGTTCCTGATGATGGGCGTATGTACTGGAAACATGCCCAGCTAAGAATACATCAATAAAATTACCTAGTTGGATCAAGTTGGCATTTCACTTTATTTCATGAGGAAGATGCATGGTCAAACAACCCTCGAATAACGGGTCATGTGTATTTGTTTGTCCTGGCGCTCATAAAATTAAAAACAATGGCGTTGCTGCGGGCAGACAACTCAAAGTTCGTAAGCTACCAATATTATGCACCACAGCTCAGAATTTCAGACATTTTATGTTTCCTCGTGTTTCATTAAATATTTACTGCGATGAGAACTGTTTTAAAGAAAAGCTATGAAGATCAGCCACTAATCAGCTTCACTTCATCGTGCAGGAAACCATTCGTTTGCGACGTCATCTTCTTTAACGCGTTATTATAACCCTAAGCTTATTCTAACTATTAATCCGTATATTATAAACCGGTTATGTTCGATTCTAGATTGGTGCATCATGGCGTTCATAACAGACATCTGTATACGAACCACAATTAAACTTCCCAAATACAAGCTAGTGAGAATGACGAATACCGAATTGTGGTAAACATCCTTGAAGGAGCAATATCCGCGAAAAAGTTCCTGGGAAGACCTCGACTACAATACTTAAAGCAAGTCGCCAGAAACACAGGAGCTGACAGTTATACAGCAATGAAAAGAACGGCTTGCAACAATTCCAGATGGAAAGCTGCCAACCAATCAAAAGATTAAAGGATAAGAAGAAGAAGACTGTGGAAATCACGAGTACCGGATTGTACCCAAATATGACAAATACTGTCGTAGGTAAAACGTGTGTACGGACGGATAAACTGACACGCTGTCCGTATTGCCTTGATCGTATTCACTGTCTCAAGCCATTTTGTCCCTTCTTAGTACCTCACACACAAAACGCAAAAACGGGCATACAATGAAATGCCGTCCTAAAAAAAAAATCGCTACTTGCAATCCCCGGGCTGAAAGGGAAACCATTACTTTTATTTTGTGCACATAAATATGCACTGGTATTCACAATCATTTTTGACGTTCTAGTATAAGAAGAGCCATCAATTTCCGACGTTTGTTAACCCTTTGGCGCCGGAATTTTATCTTTGGCGCCGGAATTAAATCCCCCCCGTCCACTTTAATGGCCGTTCGGCCATTTAAAGGGCTCACTGCACGACATACACACACACACACACACACACACATATATATATATATATATATATATATATATATGTCGTTCGAAGCCAAAGGGTTAATAATTTATCATTTATGAACTTATCCTGGTATAAAAATTCCTTTTCTCCAGTCCGACACCAAAACACATGGAGAAATTTTCACCTAACTTCCTGACCTACTATTATTAAAGACTTTCCCGTTTTCTGTTTCCTTTCAGCAGCTATGTATATTCACACCTACAGTTTCTGATACTAAAAATTTAAACTCAGTGTATAAGACAGGCCTGCTGAACTTCAAAGATTTGTGCCTTCGCAGCATTTATATTACCTCACAAAATTATTCATGAATGATTGTAAATAATTCCACAGTTTCGGACTATTAAATAATTCACGTTTTCAAAAAACCTGCTAAATCAAACTCGCCGGAAAACTAAAAAAGCAGGAGAACCAATACAACCACAACGGACATAACAACCAGAGGCCCAATCAGTGAACAACGGCCCAAGGAAATAGCACGCTAACATACGTCACATACTTGACCCTAGTATAATTACAATAGTATAATAGATATGTCATTTTACATACATGGTACGAATCACAGCACACATTGCGAGCCATCTTGGCTTAGCCTGGCGATGACTTTTTAAGTCGGAACATGTCGCTTTAACCTATGCTCTTATTATATAGCTGCGTTGACTGAAATATATATATATATATATATATAATAAAGTGAATATATATAATCAATACACAACGGGATGACTTCGTTCAAATTGCAAAATCAAAGTACGGTTGCCAATTTTATATTTAGCAAATTCGTTATTGGCTACTAGTGGTATTGTGAACTGCGTAAGGTCGGTTGGTTGTTGGTATGCGAAAGGACGATAATGTGTGGACTGAAGCGATTGTTGACTAAGAATTGCCACAAAAATATTAGCCGGTCTCCTGGCCGATATTCGTTCCCGGGACCTCGAATGTAAGCAGCGCACTAGGAACAGTTCTATAGCAAAACTTGTGTGTTACGTTTCCACATAACACTAAGTGAACAAGCAAAACTACAATATGTGGCTTACGCTTGCTTTAGACACTTCAAACTAACAGCCGTAACGCTCATAAAGAGCCACAGTCTAAGCGACAGTAAATTGTGGCCAAAACAAGTTACAACACAGAACCAGAGTCACTTAGGCACTTGGCAGTGGGGTAAAATCTGAACAGTTATTTCATTACGTAAATTAATTTGTAACTCTGCTTTTATCGCGATCCTGAAATCTGTGTGCTACCGCGAGAAAGGCCGTAAGGTTTACATGGCCCTATAGCGGAAAATTAAGACTAGGAAACAGAGAACAAATGTTGGTAAATATTCCTTCGTAAATGGGACCATTAAAAGCTGGAACCAATTACCTGCAGGCTTACTAGCGTCTTTCTCCTGTAAATTAAGCACATTTAGAAAGAGGGTTAAGAATGTAGTTACAAGCAAGGGAATTCCAGTGGGGACTGAGTGTAAATAAGTGATGTGAAGTGAAATGTAGTGATATGGAGTGAACTGACGTGATGTGTGAAGTGATTTTGTTTTGAAGTGACGTGAATTAAGTTACGGTGAAGTTCTTGGGGATAAAAGTGCCATGTACACTAGGGTGATCTAATATTGAGGGCACTTGATTATATTGTGACTATTTCATTTGGGTATATCTTGTACTGTAATTGTTTTAACTTGTTTTGTAATGTGTGGGTGTGTGTACGTGTGGGTTTTGTATTGTGTGGGTATTTTGGTATAACGTGTACTTGCATTTACTGTTTTTTGTATTGTTTCGTTTATTTACGTACATTTGTTATTTGTATTGTCTGTATTAGCGTAAGGGCTGTCTGCCATCAAGTGACAACTCAATTACAGTTAGTAGTAGTAGTAGTAGTAGTAGTAGTAAATAACTATCACATATAAAATTTTTCCGAGTTGTATTGTTACTTTTCTTGCTACAGAGGCTTATTCGGGACCTACTACTTGATAAGGATTGTACAGTGGGTGGGGTGTTCAATCACCAGTTATAATTGCATGAAATGGCGCTCACGTAGAGTAAGAAATTACGGATAAAAATGAACGCAATTTGTCAGGCTTCGTCTATGGATGTAGCTGCAGTGGCATTATTGTGGACTGTTGTACCGTGTAGGAACCTGGTGCCTCCATCTTCAGGACGATTAAATCCAGACAGATCCTGAAACAACTGGCAGGAACAAAGGCGTCCATTTTATGCGAAGGTTACATTGCTTGTGGCCAGAGCTACTGCAAGGTATGAAGGGACAGATCTTTTATCGAAGCAATGTGAATGGGCTGTTCGAATTGGTCGCCTTGAAGATGTAGAAAACACGCTGAAACACATTTATTATCCGAAGCAGTCTAAGGACTCAGACGAAGTCTGTGTCTCTCTTTCTGTGCTGTAAAATTGTATAGTAAAGCCTGATACAAAAGCAGTATCTGTATTGTAAAAGATTTCATTCAGATGTGTGTCAGAAGTACAGGGCGTGCATTTCAGCTGCATAAACAGCAATGATTCCAGAACGATTCTCTGTATGGATGGATTATTTGTGGTTTTCTGAATTATTTAAACACCCATAATCTTTTCCGTTTTGTATAAAAGTATTCAATAGATTATCTTATGTGTATTGCTGTACTATGTGTGTATTGCTGTTTTTACTTTAAGTAACAAATTGACTAGTACACGTCAGCACAACAAATATTTATTGGAGTATACAGGCCTATATACTCCAATAAATATTTGTTGTGCTGACGTGTACTGGTCAATTTGTTACTTAGTTCGTTAGAGCACTTCTTGATGCCCTCCTTAAATGTTTTTACTTTAGATGCCGGACTGCTGACTAGAAGTCAGTATTCGGAAGGTCCTGCCACCGGCCACCTCGACACAGGTTTTTCTTGGTTTCTCTGTGTCTATAAGCAAATGCTGAGATGGTTCCCAAGATTCCAAGTTGTCACTACATGATTCTCATGTAGCGCTGCTGACTTAAATTTATTAGTAACCAATTTCATATTTTTATACATGTAAAATAACCACTGCCATCGGGTGACAACCAAATTGCAGTTAATAAATATTATTATTATTAGATGGGCTCCGCAAGTAGAAAGATTGACGTAGACCTATACATGCAAAATTTGGGAGGAAAAAGGTGGCAGTTTAATGTTAAGATACGAATTAAGGATATAATTTAGACAGATGACTGTAGAAAGTTCAGATACCTGGTTTTGATATTAGAGATTTTTTTTGTTCCTGTGGTGAAGCTATTCCTCTAATAAAATTGTCTTGATGTTTCAGAAAAATCAACTAATCACGTTCGATGTATACATAATTTGGGAGCAGACACAGTAAACATCGTCTCCCTTGTGGCTGTCGTGTGTGACGTAAGAGTGAGTCTGAGTGATCATCGAAGTCTATTTCTGAATTTATAACTGCACAAAAACAAGAAATATGGCAGCCTGAAAGGTACCTGCTTTAAAACAAACTGCGAACAGGAGGTGTTCCATTTCCTTTATAGGGACTACATTCCACTAGAATCACCAACAACCTCCCTTCACAAATCCAATCTGTGTTAAGTAAACTTGTTTCGCCTCTGTTTGCAACACTGATGTCCTCGTAAACATTGCTGCTCGTCACTTTAGCAGCAATTGGTTAGAGACTTATGTACGTCTACAGATGATGGCACTTCGAGACATAGCACAGTCTCCTGATGCAATCTGATTACAACTTAATCAGAAACAGCAATCTCCACTTACCAATTCATTTAAAACACAAAACAATGTGACTTGTATCTCATTTACGTTTTCACATAAAGGAAAAGCATTCATTACGTAGTCTGTCGTGCGAAAAGTACATAGTCTCTTCCAAAGCGAGTTCCCCACAGTGTGCGATCTTGTGCATCCGCTTTCAATTACCAGTATCCTCTCTTTCCTAGAGGCCTTGCAATAGCTGCTTACGTCTTCTTCCTCGTCTTCCCGTCCCTTCTATTTTTCCTTCAATCACGTTTCAGGAAAGGAATCCACTGAGCCTTCCTTCTTTTTCTTGTATGTAGGATATTATTTCTTCCTTGACTTTATGCAATATTTCATTTATCACACTATAGGCGCAATTGAGCCCGTCTTCCTACAGCACCAAACGTCAAGGTCTTCAGCGTATTTCTGACCTATTTTCCCGACATGTCCAAGCTTCAGCACCAGGAAAATTTATCTAACTGAAAAGATTCTGTCTGTGGTTATGGTGTCACTAAAAATCTCCTATCTCTTATCATAAAAGAGATGCAAAGTTCAGTACACAGTTCGAGTGAGTGGAATGTTCCGCGTTCTGAAGACTCAGAAGCAGCTATATTATTACTCAAACATTTAGTTCCTACTCTCAAATACTGAGACTCTATTACACATAAAAATGTGCTAATGTTCTCGACATTGCCATCTATTCTAAGAATCGCATTAAATCCATTAATATGATTTTGCACACACTGTAAAAACTGTTACATTTTATAACAGGCGGTACGTATCGCAAATATCGCGACACCTTCTCCTTTTAACAGCCACAATTAAACCCACTGCTCTAAACACAGGTATTAAATTGTGAAAACGGTTTATAAAACTGGGGTAACATAAAAACGACTTATTATATCCTGGCTACAAAACAGACTCCTGCTTGGCGTTCGGTCTACGAACTTGCACTTTTCAAAATTCATTCCCCCTTAAATATTCTTGTTGTTCCCAAACGGCTGATAGTTAAATTTTACTACTCACTAACGGGTCCAAAAGCTGAATTCTGAAAATGTTCTCGCCACTGGCTGCTAATTACGTGGCGCTGTTTACCTGCCGTAAATCTTATGAACCCGTACATGCGCCCTCCTGGATTTTTTTTAATGTGAAATTCTGGCCATCATAGTATCCGCCACTGCAAGATATAAGACGTCAAAACTGTCAAAGTATAAAATTTCGACTGTTCCAGAAAGTTCCCTAAACCATTAATTTTGACACTGACAAACGGCGAAAATACCCTATCTGAAGTGTCTCTCTCTCTCTCTCTTCATCCCCTCCAAGTTGCTATACGAAATCGTTACAATTTCCTTTCCCCCTATACTAAATCACTAATTTTGAACAACGCAGCCCTATCTGCCATATATATAGGTATATATTCCATATATGAAACTGGAGAGTGGTCCAAGGACTTCACAGATGTTAAAATGAATGCCTAAAAAAAGAAACCACAGGCTACAAAATGCAGAGACCATCGCTCGATCAGCTTTATCGCACATACAGCAAAGATAATAGCAAAGATACTTAGAAGAAGGATTGAAAGGAAAATTGAGGATGTACTTGGAGAATACCAGTTTGGATTTAGAAAAGGAAAAGGATCTAGGTTGCAATTAGGATGCTGAGAATAATATCAGAACGAACTTTGCAGATAGATGCAGAACTGTGAGTTTGCTTCATAGACTGTCAGAAGGCATTTGACAGAGTCAACTGGACCAAAGTAATGCAGATCCTACAGGGAACTGATATTGACTGATGTGAAAGAAGATTGATTGGCAAGGATGCTGTTTGTCACCAATTCTGTTCAACTTGCACAGCGAATGCCTTACCAAGGAGGCTCTGGAAGAGTTTGGAGACTTCAAAATAGGCGGGAAAATCATTTACACTGTGAAATATGAAGATGGCCTTGTGTTACTGGCTAAGGAAGAAAAGGTGACTGAAACTGGAAGATGCTATGGAATGGAAATGAATGTGGAAAAAAATAGAAGTAATGAGAATTTCAAGACAACCATTCCCTGTAAAAATTATAATAGACCAAAAACAACTAGAGAACGTGGAATCTTTTAAATATTTGAATAGCATTTTAACAAATGATGGAAGATGTACTTGTGGAATTAAATGTAGGATTGCTATGGCTAAAGCTGCATTCAACAAGAAGAGGGCTCTTTTTACTAGCACACTGGACTTAAAATTGGAGAAGAAATTAATAAAATGCTATATTTGGAGCATAGCTTTATATAGTGCTGAAACTTGGACGGTTCGGGCAGTAGATCAGAAACAGCTTTGAAAGTTTTGAAATGTGGTGCTGGAGAAGGATGGAGAAGATCAATTGGACCGATCATGTGAGAAATGAAGAAGTATTGCTTAGAGTCAAGGAGCAGAGGAATATCCTTCATGAAATACGTAAACGGAAGGCTCACTGAATTGGTCACATTTTCGTAAAAACTGCCTTCTAAAACGTGTTATGGAAGGAAATATAAAAGGGAGGATAGGAGTGACAGGAAGACGAGGAAGAAGACGTAGGAAGCTACTGGATGACCTTAAAGAAAGGAAACGATACTCTCGTTTGAAGGAAGAAGCTCTAGATCGCACTATGTGGAGAGCTCCTTTTGAAGAGGCTTTGGACCTGTCGTAAGACAGACTACTAAATGAACTAATATACGTATATCGTGTGTATATATATATATATTGTTGGCACGTAATGAAAATAAATCAGATTAGATATATATGCTGATGAAAAGGCAATAAATAATATGTATAGCTGTGGAAGGTTACGGATCATGACGTAACATAAGGTACTATCCCGGTTATTACCTGAAGTTCTTCAGGAAAACCGCGGCATTATCTCGTGCAGGACATTCCGTGTACAAACGAAACTTCAAACCAGGCATTTTCACATAATTTTAGAAATACAACTTTTGAACAGGTTATTCCTTTATAGTTACAACTACCCAGATTAATATGTTTGATACTTTAATTTCACTTTTCTACACACCCTACTTCGATTTACGTTGCACCAGATGAAGACAGCCATGTTTGTAACCATACTGTGACAGCATTAACAAAAGGCATGTAATTTTAGATTTAACTACTTCAAATTCAGGCAGCTGAGATCGAAGAAGCTAATCAATCAAACACCAAGGTGTGCCAAGAGGGGCTGTTAACAACGAAGTGACATGGAGTATACCGGAGAGCTATACTGGCATCTTGCGCTTCAACTGTGATGTCATAAAAAGGGAATTCATAGTGAGATTTTGATTTCGAACTACAACATAATTGCCTGTAACCCAATACTGCGAAGTTTACAAGTCCGGCGAGAACAGTCTTCAGTACAGTGGTCCAGAAACTGCATGATTTTAGTAATGCCTTGCATATACACTACTCAAATTTTTTGTAGTGCTAAGTGGTGTGAATGAGCATTAAACCCCGCAAGGTGACATGTATATGTGGCATACGTGTCTGGACCCATGATTACAAACAGTGAAGAATTCTACCTCTGTGGTGGCTCATCCGAATGCGAGAATTCCTGCCGAGCAGGCCTATGTTTGCCGGATAGAAAAAGAGTGAAAAACAGACACAATGCAAAACCCAGGTCTGTGTTACAAGAATTGGACGCAGAGGGCTTGCAATTAGTAACGACCTTATTGAATTAGCGATCTCAAGGAGCGTATAAAGCAGAAGCTGTTCATCTAAGATGTACTCGAAGAACAATTGTTTTAGTATTAAATTATTTAAGGTACATTCTTGGGTGGCGAGAGAGTGAAACTTGGCCCGCTTTCGTGCTACTGTGCTTAGTAAGCGACAACAGCCACCAAAACACAAGTCAGAACCATTACCTCCTGCGTCGAGTAACTCAGCAATTTCCTTTCTGTTATATTCCGTCTGTTAAGGTAATTTGATACACCTTCAATTAAATTCAAGTGATAATCACAAATAAGTAATAGCGTACCGCGACCAACACACTAACTTCGTAACAAGACGCTGTAACCAGAAGTTGTGTCACAGTTTGGTGAACCGTCTACACTGCCACCTCACAATGAAGGTTTCCGAAGTAACACCTGTTTGGTCTGAACGTAAGGCCGCTCGACACAAACCTCTTCACAACATTCGCCAATGATCAAGAAGAGGCAGAATATCCAACACACCTTTAACAAACTGGAAATTTGGGTTTTATTGTTTATTTACGTGTACGTCATCAACGACACGTGGGAACAAAAGAAACAAACTGAAATCAACACAAAAACTAAGTGTTATTTCTTTAATTTGGTAAAATGTTTCGACGTCAAAGGTTCAGTCTTTATATGTGACAATCCCGTTGTGTTAATACAATACGTAACAATAGACCAATCAATCTATGACAGTCTTTTTTTACCAACTTGATGCACAAATTCTTTATTTTAATACATTTATTACATTCCTCTGCATGTTTCGAGCACTATTGTGCACATCTTCAGGAGGACAATTGTTTTAACACAGCATCTGCAGGACTGCAGTCCTCTCGTAACCTGTGTATTGAACGGTCACCCAAAGAGGGTGACGATAACAGATGCTGTGTTAAAACAATTGTCCTCCTGAAGATGAGCACAATAGTGCTCGAAACATGTAGAGAAATGTAATAAATGTATTAAAATAAAGAATTTGTGCATCAAATTGGTAAAAAAAAAGGAATATTACTATATTAGGATGCACGGTCAACAAAACGTAACAATCAATCTATATATACTCTTTCATTATAGTAATCTAAAAGGCTACATGTTTCTATTGTACGAGACAACCATCATCATTGCCTGATGACGGTTGTCTCGAACAGCTGAAACGTGTAGTTTTTTTAGTTTACTATAATAAAATGTTGTGTATATATATATATATATTGATTTTGATGTTACTCAAAGGTTCATCTTCAGGCCAGTAGTATAAAATACGTACATAAAATTCATCGAGGTCTTAGGAGAAAGTAACACAAATGTACATAATTACTTTTATGTATTTTATACTACTGGCTTGAAGATGACCCACTGACATCGAAAGATGTTGCCCAGTTAAACATATGACAGTAGTTGTGCTGAAGGAAATTTATTTCTCTTGTAGTTATAGCTAACACAGCGAGATGACAAACGTAAAAAAAATGCATGTGTTATATACAGCACGGAATGATGAGATATTTGCGTTCACGGGCAGAAAAGTTTGAAAATCTGTCAGCCAGAAAAAAGTATTTCAGTTGCTAGGAACACGTGAATCAGTAATTCCTGTCGTCTTAATGTGGTGCCCGAGAATCAGTAGATGCGCGTGACACTTTCTGTCTCGGTACTGTCCGTTCTAGCAACTTGCACAGCCAGCAGAAGAAGAGGGACCAAGATGGTGACAATACATTAGCACTAAAACCACTGGTGCTGAAAACTGGTTCATCGTCTCGTACAGAAAAGTGAATGCAGTTTTCGGCAACTGTGTCTGTGCCCTTCATCACCCGAAAACGTACAGTAACGTCCTACAAACTGTGTCCAACATAAAGAGTCACATTCAAACACATACCCAAAAATCGTAACCGTTTGACCCCCGATTTTTAATGAGTTTGGAAGTATGTAGATGCAGGCGATCAATTCTGTAAAGCACTCACGTGTGCACACTGGTGGCCTACGGCTGGATAACAAACCACTTCTAACGAACGTCAGTACGCGTGAAACCACCGAATAGCCTACAGTGTCCCAATACAGCGTATTAAATTTATTTTAAAAATAATTAATGATGCTGCATCAACCACAAACATTATTGGCGGCCAAACACAGATTTATGTACGGTGTCGAATTCTATTCTTCCCCCAGTGCAATCCGCATCAAAGTCATGTTCTTCATTTCTCTCCAATGCAAATATGGGTGACAATTTATTGTCTGGCTTTTTTTACAGCAATTCACATAAAACTAACACAGATTAGTATAATCTTCTTAGCATAATTTTCGAAGATATCTAAAAAAAACAGCCCATCTCGGTCTAAGGCGTGGGTTGGCGGCGGATCGTTTGCTGGGATTACGGGTTCGAATCCCGCCGGGGGCTTGAATGTCTGTCTCTTGTGAATGTTGTATGTCAGGTAGAGGTCTCTGAGTCAGACTGATCACTCGCCCAGAGGAATCCTACTGAGTGCGGTGTGTCTGAGTGTGATCGCGAAGCCCCGATACTGAGGAGGCTATGACCCACTAGGGGTTGTTACGCCATGAAAAAATCCAAAAAGAACACGTTCTAATATGTTAGGTTATTAGTCCAGTTTTGGTTCAAATGTTGTAATTCTTTATATTTAATGTTATGAACCTGTGGCCAATCTTTATGTTACTGGACACTTGTTTTCACCTGTAATGTACAATTACCCATGTCGTTTGGAGCACCTTTGCCTTATCTTGTCCATACTGTGGTTATTGATCTGCACTTCCAACTATTGTTTCCTGCCTTCCTTAGATTTTAGTTGTCGTCTCACTCTCCATATTCGTATCTCTCTTCTCCGCCATACGAGGATGTTCCCATCACCTGTTCCCCTGCCAGTCTTTAATTTCGTATAGTAATTCAGTCTAGGCTGTAGCGCTGTTCCTAGAGAACTTAGTGCATATTGTAATGGAGACGTTCGAAAATTCAAGTTAGTATTTTAAGTACACTACCTTCAAACCGGAAAATCCGTCAAATTAAAGATACGGAATAAGGAATGTCTTCTTTTTCTCGTGTGGAAAGATAGGTTTACTAAGATTCTATATTTCGCGTGGGAAAACTGATAGCTCAATTTACGCCGGCGATCCGCGCTGATGCGCTTACTTTTTTTTTTCTAAAGTGTCCATTATATTTGCCCAATTTTACTCAAAAAAATTAAATGACTTGCTAATATCACATAAAACTCCCTAACAGCGAAGTCCATAAATTTCGGTTCGGTGGTTCTTCTGATGGTGTAAGGAAAGAGACGGAGAGGTAGAGCGACTTTAAAACGGGAGGACCACGAGAATGAAGGACACACAAAGCGGAACGCAGACTTGCAGCCATCCCCTACTGATATCCAACAAAACAATGCCAAACTTCGAAGGTTCACGAGCCACACTTTTTTGCATTCTCTTCAAGTGTATTAGCTAATTAATCATCTACTGGGGGGGGGGGGACAACCCCACCCTCGCATACTGATGCAATTTTATACAGTTCGAGAACAGTATCAGATTACTGTGGAGCGCACACACATCGGCTTGCCTCCACTACCCTGCTGCCTTTAGAAGTGATATAGACATAGAAACAGACCCCTCCGGCTCAAACGAGACACAGAGGAAAGCAGCATGCATCAGGGAATAACCTTCATCCCCGTCAATGCTTGCTAACGTATGTAGCGGCTTAATGCGTGTGTCAAGCGTGTGGAAAGTACCTACTTCACTATGCGCCATCACAGCGTCCTCTTCACAGACAACATTTTCTTTATCTTGAACAAGAATTAAGGGACGAAAATTCGGCTTTTTACGTCTTCGTACAGGTAAGGGTAAAGGTCGAGCAATCCCTGTGCAAGCCTGGACAGGTTCTGAGGGTTCCAGGAGGTTGAGGCTCCCAGATTTAATAAAAATCGGCACATGAAGGTGGTAAGATTTTCAGACCGAAGCACCGGCCGCCTTTACCCCCCAGGAAATATTCGTGGTACTAATTTCTGTTAGAGGCTGAGTTGCCCCCAAGGTCATAGCACGGCCGGCAGGATTATGTCAACGAAAAATTCCAAAAACACCATCGACAATCGAACCCGCGACCTTCCGGTTTGTAGCGTCTTCGTAAAGAAGCTTCAGAAAATTATTAAAAAAGCAACCATTCTGAAGACCAAGACCTTCAGGTATGATACGTCATCTCGACTGGTAAATACTGACCGACGACTCGAAGGATTAGAGCGCTTTCATATTCGGGAACAAACGGCCACATGAGTCACAGTCAAGCAGTCTTCTTGAACTATTTTACCGTGTAGAAGGCGGCGCTACAATCCTTCGAAACAACAGTAACTATTCACCAATCGACCCGACGTAACTCCCGAGAAGACTTGAATCTTCATCAACGTTGGAATGAGAGACTGAATTCTCGAGCAACATTCTTGTTAATTCATGCATCTCCTTGTGCTATATTGCAATGAATATATAATTTACAAGAAATAAATCAATGCAACAGAATAGCTTGGTATATTTATTGTTGATATTTTTAAATTTTTAGTTTCATATTTCGGCTTTAAGAAACTCTCAACAGGCGAACAATTTTCTATGTAAAATAGCAATTAGCACGCAGTGCCAGTCCTCCTCCTAGAATCTCACATCGAGTACCGATATTTACAAAATTCTGTGAAATGTTTTAAATCTAGAATATTAAAAGCTCTTGATGTAGTTCGATCACACTTTTGGATATAATTTGTGAAATTTAAAAATGGTAAAAGTCCCTGCTCACAAAATAAGGCCATTTGGCTGGTAGATGTGTAGCTAAAATCATCCTCAACCTTAGACGTTAGTGGTCAAACTAGCCAAATTACACCCAGGAAAAGTACCGTCCTTAACCACTGCATAGGAACCTGCGTGGTCCCCAGAGCCGTTCTGAATAAGGTACAATTTACTTTTCCTGCCAGAAAACGAAACTTGAATTGTCCAGTCCGAGGCTTAATCGTTACACAAACTACAATTCCGCGTCACGTGAATATAATTAGTGACTTTCATTAGCGTATGTATTCTGTATACTTCTAACAGTGTGATTCAAACTGAACAGCATTCGTCATTTAACGTAAGTGCTGCAGTGGCGCATTTTTAACACTCTGTTGCCTAAAATGTGTCTTTCGTTTCACAGTGCGTTATAATTTGTAGCGAATGTACACAAATCTCAGGCGCCAGATCGCTGTGATGACGCCTAAAATTTATAAATTCTCGGTAAGGAACTTGCTTTATTTCACCATTCTGACGCCTAGAATTTCTACATGGTTTCTAGGATTTTTGTGCACCCCCTGATGTATACATCATTATTTT
>Ga0131853_10005851_pt1 | contig 22213 bp, 11 predicted proteins | sample TergutLab28metaG_FD_92764 | JGI IMG/M metagenome (GOLD analysis project Ga0131853, IMG submission 92764) | Labiotermes labralis P1 segment gut microbial communities from Petit-Saut dam, French Guiana - Lab288 P1 (version 2) (version 2) | ecosystem: Host-associated > Arthropoda: Insects >... | reverse complement strand
TTTTTTTTTTAAAAATTTTTAATTTTTTTTTTTTTTATAGGTGATTAATAAAATAAATTGGGAAAACATTTTTTATTTTTTTTTTTTTTTTTTTACAATATTGAAGGAATTTGATTTGATAAAACTGGCCTGTTGGGTGAAATGTATATTCTCTGTAGAACAGGACATTTCCACATTCCACTTGGTTGTACAACAGGAATTTTGGTACGTAGTACACTGATATCAAAATGTTGTATATGAGTTGGAAAGCTGGAGGCCAAAAAACATTTTGTTTGGAGATTTTCAGTAGAAACTTGTAGAGGTGAAAAGGAATTATTATATATATTTTTTTTTTCTGTCAGTACAAACTTGAGTGGGGCACCTGATGGCACATTTGGTTGAGGCACTGTGCTACAAGCTGGAATGTCACTTGTTCAATTCCTGATGGTGTCGTTGGAATTTTTCATTGACATAACCCTTCCAGCCACACTATGGCCCTGGAATTGACTAAACTTCAAACAGAAATGAGTACCAGGATTATTTCCTGTGGGGTAAAGGCGCCCACTCCATAGGCCTGACAACCTTACCACCTTCATGTGCTGATCGTCTTAAAATCTGGGAGCCTCAACCTCCTGGAACCCTCAGGGCCTGACCAGGCCTGTAATGGGATTGCTTTGTCCTTTTTCACCTTATACAAAAATTGGTTTCTTACCGCATCAGATTACTAGTATATGTTTGTAATACACAGCAGTGTAATGTTACAATTTTTTTATGTTTTTGTCTAATCAGACATTCTCATTGACCCATCAGTTTGTAGTAGACAAAGTGGCACTGGGACATGAGTTTTACCCTTTCATTATCATTCCACGAATGTGCCTTTCTCATTCATTAATCACCTTGCTATATAGTCATAGTAATAGACAAAATTGTTAAATAACACATGTAACCAGCTCACTACTTCTTCATTCTTGTGCCACATATATATATATATATATATATATATGTGTGTGTGTGTGTGCACATGCGCACGCATGCGTGTGCACTTTGTATGCTGTCATAAACTAACCAAAAGGCTCCAACTTAAGTGTTTTTCCACAGTTTTTTACTGTTAGTACAGTCACTAGAAGAATTTTGATGTGGTCTCTGTTATATGTGTATGGGAATGTTAATTTTATTTGTCTTATCAGAGAAACCCTTCATTGAACTGAAGAGCAAGGCAGAAGAGAAAGCTAAAATGTATTACTTATCCTGCATGGATGTAAATGAAACAATTGAAACTCTTGGAGCAAAACCCATGTTAAATTTGCTGAAAAAAGTGGGCGGTTGGAACATATCGGCCGTTGGTGGAAAGCCATTTAATGTATCAACGTGGGATCTCCAAACCACCATCCATACCCTGCAGAATCGCTACAACATGGGAGGTCTGTTCTCATGGGCTGTAGGAGAAGATGACAGAAACTCAAGCAGACATGTCATACAAGTAAGAATTTACAGTACAGCTTTGATTGAACAAAACATTTTTTGTAGGGTTCCGGTCTGGTGTGATATGACGCATTGTCACTGGGTTATTGGTACCTGATGTTCCATCAAAACATTAGAAATCACCTAACAACACAGCATCATATCCCAGAAGAACTTCATCCACAGAAACAAAACCTCAGACCTCATAAATCCTACTTTCATTCATACTTCAGCATCAGGAACTTCATAACTTTATGTAGTTTGTTGAGCGTAGGCTGAAAGATCTGGACCAGACTCAATTACATGTTACAAGGTGCAAGGTAGTAATACCGCAGCCCTCGTTACAGATATCAGAAAGTTATTAGTGGTATGGGATAGGAATCTGGTTTTATAAGCCACAATATTGACCATATCCTTTTTACAGCCTTCCCCCCCCCCCCTTGTTTCATAGGAGTCTGTTAGAGACATAAGACCTTATTAATGTCACAAAATTTTATAAATCAATTCATGTGAGGTTAGCGCATAAATCAACAGCTTTCATTTCTCTAATGTCACCTCTTTTGATGCAATATAATTTAATATTTGTGTTGCAGATCGATCAAGGAGGCCTGACACTTCCAACAAGAGACAATTATTTAAATAAAACAACAAATGAGAAGGTTCTAGCAGCATACTTGGATTATATGACAAAGGTACCAACTTCACTATATGCAGCAACTTTACGTGGTATGAAATTATTTCGCACAGGAACATTATTTTATAAGTTTTTGGGGTCACAAACTTTCCAAAAAATATACATGTAACCTCAAAAAAATTCTGGGCACCACAATGATGACATGAGACAAGTTTCATTCGAAAGACATACAAATATTAAGCCCCACCATACAAAATATTTTTGCCCAGGCTATGTGGCACCTGGGATTTATGCACCGGTGTTATAAATCATATGTTTTGAACAAACGAATATCAGAACAAAGTTAACGCAATAAATAGCCACTGTTCAACATCTAATACAACCACTGTGTTGTAGTTTTGGTACGATTGGCCCAACCTGTTTCAAACCGAAAGATATTTTATCAGGGTTTTATTGTGTTTCCATTGACTTTCTTTTACAAATTGTCTTTTGGTATATGATAATTAATCCAAATGTTCAGTTATTGTATACTGTAAAACAAGCTGTCAAAATAAATAGCTGCTGCCACATAAAATATACTTCTCTAGCCCACAACCCAACCAATATTAGCAAGATGCAGCATGCACTAAAGAAAATAGTCTTTTGCAAACCTTTTAGTATCTCATGGCAGTATGTACAGATGTAAGGTCGATCGGCCTCGTGGTCTAGTGGTCAGAGTCTCTGACTACTAATCATGAAGTCCCGGGCTCAATTCCTGGCTTTACCATGGGAATTTTCCCTGAAGGGGAGGATTCCCACGGTGACCATGGTCTGGGTAGGTTAGTAGAATTTAGGTTTAAGGACACTCCTGGCACTACATCCTCCTATATCACCACTCACATCATCGGGACAACATAACTGCGCCTCATGGGCATCCCAAACACAGAAGTCAGTTACACTCCTGCCATGACCAGGAGGGAGGACCATGAAGTCCACAAGGACATGTGGTGGCATTGGACCAAAAAAAAAAAAACAGATGTAAGGTCATGCATTCAAAGTACAGCCATGATCAATGTGGTAGCAGGACATAAATCGCAAATAATTATAATTGGTAGCAAGCAGGCCAACATGTTACTGTTGACCATTGCTGTTTCAAGTTGTTAGTTTTCAGTATTAATATGTGATGCTGTCCAATCATAACAAGACTGTAATTGTATTCATATTATATAAAGGTAAATTTGTCCCTGCACATGCCATGAAGGTGTGTAGGTTTAGCTGCACTTATCATAACCTTGGTACTGGATGGAGGTGAGAGGTCAGCCTCATGACCAGGCTGCTGTTGCTCTGGGGAAGAGACTTACCATAACTAACAAATACAAGGCTGGGAGGGTTGCAGAGCTGGTCTGATTGTTTTGGTGATGAGAAGTGTCTTGCCTGTGCTGAGATTTGAATGCCAGATCATTGTGCTTCTGTGACCATAGCTAGTCACACTGCCACCTCTGCATATTATGTAACATTGTATGTAAGTTGGTACATGTGTGTATGTGTTGGTGTAGGTTGGAGTTCTGCTTGGAGGAGAGGAGAACTCAACAAGAGCTCAGATGCAGGCAGTGATTGAATTTGAGACACAAATTGCAGAGATCACTTCCCCGCCTGAAGATCGTCGTGATGAGGAGAAACTCTATCACCTCATGCCACTGAAGGAAGTGCAACAGATCGCACCATTTGTAAGTGACAAGTAGCAGTATTATTGTTTAGTGAGTCCTTAAATTTAGCTTCATTTCTATGTACAGTAGAAGGTAATTAATAGCTTGGTAAAGAAAATATTCCCTACATATTTTCCAGGATCATGTGCGTCCGTGTATATATGTAAAATGTAAATTATTATTTGTGTGTGTGTGCACGTGCATATATTTATACTGGCCATATTTGAAGGAGGAATATGTGTACAGTTCATACTGATGTGACTGGTGATATGTTTCATTTCATAGATACACTCAAATGTGATGTAATTATTACATTGTCCGATTTCAGAACACCTGACTTCTAAGAATTCAGAATATAATTTTATTTTAGGTTAGTTTTTGGAAATAATCTTATTCCTTTTTAATATTTAAAGTTTCTCTCAACAAACTGTTGGCAGCATGTGTTTTTCACTGTCACCTGTCAGACAATCAAGATACTACAGTAGCACTGCATTAGTTCATGAGTTCCCAATACTACAGGAAATAATATCTGTTGAGCCTGTGGCAGGACTTACCGGCTTAACATTTAATGTTATCTGTGTGCTGTTTTATTTTTGTACCAAGGAAACGCCAAAAATAAGTGTATCAGATGTTACACATCCAGTAAACTGTAACATCACTCATTTTCACCATGCACTTTCTGTTTTACTTCTGTGCGGTCCTCAGAATGTACCCTGCATTTAGTTAAGTAAAATCTTGTTTCACTTTTAGGCTAAGAAAAAGGAGTTTTCAGTTTCAAGTAGAATTCTCGTTTAGGAGATGTCATTGCACCCTGACCATTTATTATTGGAAGAGAAAGGGCTTGTCAGGTAAGGTGTTTGCCAGAAAATACTGTTAGTTAATAAAACCCTTTATTGTGGTTTGTGCGCAAGTAATTATCACTTTTCCAGTCAGCATACTTCTGCAAGGTACCTTTCAGTCTGCTGAACTGTAGGTACATAACCTATGCATTTGCATAATTTTCAGCCTCTTGTTTGAAGGCAGCCAGCAATTCAAAAGTTCAGTCAAATTCCAAGCATTAATGTTAATAATACTTGCTTTTTTTTTAATTCCACATCAGGCTCTGTCCTTTAACACATTAGCCATATCACATTAAGGCCAAATGATGGCTTCAGTCATCACTGAATGTATTGTTCAGTGACCCAGTGTTTACAAAACCTGTCAACAGAATGTGCTAGTAGCAATGGTTTGGGGATATGGGCATATAACCCAGGGCTGCTGGGGCACATTGCAGATGAAACATCAATTAAGTTTGTGTTTGAAGAGAATTCTAATGTGTGATAGTATTTTATAAAACACGAATAAAATATTCAGTTTATATTGTGCTAGTTATTCATTTATGATATTTTAAATTTATAGTTCCTGTTGCATTCTTCAGTTTAAATTGCAGCACCTATAAACTGTTACCCTTTTTGGAGCAGTGGAAATTTAGTGTCAGTTCTTATTGGATTTCTAGTGAGTACTGCTGGTGTGTAGGATTTTGTATATAAAAAAATCTAAACACAAATACAATGCTGTTGGTTGTAATAATATTCCTGGATGGCTTTAGATTCGTTTAATACAATAATATCAGTGTGCTGTAATATCATTCTACTTTAATCACAAACACCTTAACAGAAAAAAAACCAAGTACTCAAAAGATATGGACACTTGATAACACACTATATGAAAAGAGGTTGTTTGCAAAATATGGCATAGCCTGAACATTGATTGATTGATTGATTGATTGATTGACGTGATGTGTAGTGGGCACGGTACAGCCTGACAGATGTTAGGACATCTGTTGAGTCTCTTAGACTGTGTGTAATATGTATTAGTGTTACAGTGACTAAATTTTGAACACAATGCTTTCGGCAATTGTAAGGCTTACTAAAGATTAATATATTCTTCCTTTCTTGGCCATTAAATACAGATCTGAATGATAAAAAAACAGCAACTCCTTAGCATTTGCTTTATGAAATGATCAAAATCAAAGTAGTCACATACGAAATTCTTACCGATGTTTGAAACTGTACTGATATTAAGTTGCAGAGTTGGTTGTAAAATTGAGAAATGTTGTGTATATTGTCAGTGTTATCAGTTTTACATGTCACACCATTCACATAGCTTTGCACAGGGGTGCACAATTCCTGGGTGCCGGGTCACCGTGTCAACAAGATGTGTGGTGGTATCTTGTATTTGTCTGTCCTTAGTATGGGATTTGCTTCATGACAACTTTCTTACACCTGGAATTTTCAGGTGGCTTCTAGATTTTTGGAAAACTTGTGCACCCTTGTGTTTATAAATTTGTTACTATTGTAACAGAATTCCGGAACTTTTTAACCCTTATCCTCCTAATGTGGAGAATATGGTGAGCTCCTAATAATGCCAGCAAATGGCAGATGGGATTTAACTTGGCGTTTGAAGGTTAAAGTATCTAATATGTTTGTCCACAAATTACAATATTACAGGTGGTTACTTCATTGTAAATGCTTATTTCAAACAGTCTTTCCAACAGCATGAACTTGCAGTTTGGCAAACAATGTTGTTTATTTTGTATTTTTTTAGTTTATATTTTACATTTAATGTAATTAAAATAATTGTGTAGGGAAATTTATTGAAATTTAAAAGTTTATCAAAATCTTAATATCTTAATTTGACACTAATTTAAATTTAAATTGCAGGTCAAATCTGCTTCCCTTGAAACTCTGTTCAAAGAAAAATATGTCCACAAATGCCATGAAAGTTTTGGGACTTCCACTCACTCACTCTGTTGTATATTTATTGGCCATGTTGTTTTACGCTTAAGTGATCTTGAATTGTCTGTTAGCAATTTATAAGTCCTGAACAAAAAATGAATATTTTAAGTTAAAATGGCCGCCACAATATTCAGTCTTCTGTGTGTGAGTGAGGTGAATGTTTGTGAATGGATATATCAATAGAATAGCCCCTGAAAAAGCTAAATTTTCCTTATAAATTTTGTTACTCTTACCACAGTAATGTTGACCTGCAGTAAATGGGTTCTTGAATCAATAATGAATAAACATACAAGAAAGATTCCTTCTATACAGGTTTCGATTTATAATGCAAATGTATGTTGAAACAACTGCATGTTTGCTATCATGTAGTTGAATCTCTATTGTCAGTGCTGGCTGTTGAAAAAAGATGGATGGTTTGTGACTTGTTATAGCTGAAATATGCAGTGGCAATGTTCTCACTCACTTTTGAGTCAAAGAACATAAGGAAAAGAGAGATTATTTCTTGTGAATTCTAAATTGGAACTGAAACAGATTTTTTTTTTTGCTCTTTATTTAAATTGCCATCATTAATCTTAAGATGTGTCATCCCCGTTGTGTTAGGTCAATAACACAAAGCTGTAGCGTGTATATATCTATATATACATGCAATCACGAACACAACAATATTACAGTTAGTAGCTGTATCTTATATATTGCTACTAATTGTAATATTGTTGTGTTCATGACTGTATGTATATATAGATGCATACATGCTACAGCTTTGTGTTATTGCCATTGTTAAGTCCCTGATGGCAGAGATGAGGTGAAAAACCAGAAGTTCCCTTGTGCATGCCATGATGGCATGTAGGGGGAGTGGAAGTACACCTTCATTTATTCTTAACCTCAGCATTAGATGGAAATGAGTGATCAACTTCACACCCTAACCTCTATAAACCTGGGGGAAAAATCCATTACCCTTTTAATCGAAGGCTGGTGCACCCTACAGCTGGCCTGGACATTCTGTAAAAGGGAAGCATTTCATTCCTACCTGGAATCAAACACAAAATCATCCAGTCTTCAGCCTAGTCAATACACCATGTACGCTATCACAGCTCCTGTATGCGTGATGGGTACAGAAATTTAGATAGTTTCTGGAAAGCCATAACAGAAAATTTTATGATTATGCATCAGTTTACATAATTACCATTGATAATGGTATAAAAATGGAGAGAGGGTACCCTATTATTTGTTTTAGACAATTTGAAATCCAGTATAAAGCACAAGAATGGTTTCAGTTCTTGCTATCGTGCCACCTTTATGTCTTGTAAATCAAATTCCTCCTTGTATTTAAACTCTATGACAGTTGAACTTCCAGGATGTTACACAACTGGTAAATTCAAGTCTTCTGCGATATGACACAGTGTTATTGGGCCAGTAGTTTTGAACGTTTCAAAAGATCATACTCACTTCATTTTGTGGGTTCAGGTCAAGCAGAAAATCTTACAATTCTCGACCGTGAAGTTGAAGGCTGTATGATTCTACTCACTCAACACAGTGTTACACCCCATACTACCTGAATCATCAACAATAACACCATGAAAACCTAAAATCTGGCCTCTTATACAAGTAGTTTAGTAAAATAAACTAAATATGTCTTTTTGCCTATGCAGATGTCATGGCAGAAATACTTCACAGATGCAATGCGTCAAATACACAGGAACATTACAGGCAAGGAGATGGTTGTAGTGTACGCACCAGAGTATCTCATCAAGCTGTCAGCACTTGTTACTAATTATACGCAGTCAACAAAAGGGAAGATGTGAGTGCAGTCAGGAAGTAACAAAGTGTAAATCACAGATAAAGTATCTGTTTACATTTGAAAATAGTCAGTTACTTCTAAGAAAACAAAAGGAATTCTTTCCTTTGATATCACAAAATTTATCAGATCCTATTTTTAATTGTTATATTGTCACCTAAACTTAACCACCAGAATATTTTTGACTTACGTTAAATTCTGTATGTAAGTCAGTAACTCTGTGATTGCAGAAACTGCTGCCACTGTAGTTTAGTATTAAACACACTCTTGAACCCCTCTTACTGTCCTGTCTTTTTCCTAATCTTCCACATGGCTGTTTTACAATAAGTTTCCCAACAAAAATTCTATGTGCATTTTTTCTTGCCTTCCAAACCGCATTTCAATTATATCATAATCTCTCAGATTCCACTGTCATTGCCACTTTGGCTTGTGTAAATTTTTTACTTCTTCATTTTAAAAAATTTGCTCTATTACTGCATCCAAATTGGATCCAGCAGTTCTCTTTGAAATTACATAATTTTTGTTTTAAATATCTTAATTTCTTAGTGTGTCTTTAATTAAAAATAATGATAACAGTGTCTGAACCATATAGTGAGTACCATTTCAGCAGTTTATTCCAAAGTTATTTTTGTCATGAAAGTCAATAGTAAATGAATGCATTTTCAAAAAATAATATTGTTTGATGTAAGTGATTTGTGCAAAATTGATATGAAATTGTTCAACATTCATGTATTTAAGTGTTGTCCTGTTTGAATGTGGTAGCTGTATGGCGAATTGCGTGCATGAAGGTACAAAAAATAAAAAATTACCTCTTATTTGCTCTTGAGAGGTTTTTATGATTTAGCGTGTTATGCACGTAGCTTGTTGCTCTTTATTTCCGTATTTCTTAGCTTGAAGTATCCTGCATTAAACAGTTAACGTTTGATTTACATATTGTGTAATTCTGACTTTTTATCATAATCTTGTGACTACAGATAACAATAAACTCTGTTACAAATGTGTAGTGATAAGCAGTTCCCTGTCACTGGACTTCATTTCCCTGCCATGTGTATAAAATGTTCAAAGCCCCACTGGCTGAGGAGAATTCAGGTCTTCTAGGATTTGGCACTGCTTTTTTCAGAATTTTTTTGACATTCTTTAATGGTCCTCATTGTTGCACCATGCATTTTGTAGAATAACTTTAATTATTAACCAACAAATGCACTATATAAAATTTCACATTAAAACACTTAAAATCACTCTGACATGTTTCGATCCTAAGATCATCCTCAGGGAGCTACGTTGTTCCTTGCTAAAGTCGTGTGTTACTACATAACACACGACGCACACCATAGCCAGACGCATTCCTAACAACGTACCCTTACACAACACGATATGCTGCCACAACACTCTGTTAATATAATGGAATTATTTTTTTAATGTTTTTAAAATGACTTTAGCAAGGAACAACATAGCTCCCTGAGGATGATCTTAGGATCGAAACATGTCGGAGCGATTTTAAGTGTTTTAATGTGTAATTTTATATAGTGCATTTGTTGCTTAATAATTAAAGTGAGTCTTTAATGGTATTGCCTGTGTATTTAGTAGCTGAAAGTGTGTGTAAATGGGTTTTCAGCTTATCAGCCTCATTATTACTCATTTTGTATATAACAGTAAATAGTCTTGGAACAGCAGGTTTTTTTTTATTACTGTTCAATGTACTTTCTGTATATTTCCAGTATTCTGAACAACTACTTGGTATGGCAGACTGTACGCAGTTTAACTGCCTGCCTCTCAAAAGCCTTTCGAGATGCCTACAATGGACTACGAAAAGCTCTGGTTGGTTCTGAAGGTGGAGAAGAACCATGGAGGTACTGTGTTACTGACACAAATAATGTACTGGGATTCGCTGTCGGAGCTATGTTCGTCCGAGAAGTATTTCACGGGAATTCCAAACCAATGGTAGGTAGCATTGTTTGTTTTATTAAGTTCCTCTATTACTCTGAGTGCATTTGAGCATTGCGCGATGATTTGGTTGCAATGAATAAGAGAAAGAACAAATGGACAAGTGGATGAAATTATTCTTCGCTTACATGGATGTCGAAACACGTGAGCAGCACAGGAATAAAGCAGAAATTTTATATGATCATTAAAATTATACATTGTTTATTACTGTGTTAACCCTTTAAACGCCAAGTTAAATCCCATTTGCCATCTGCTGGTATTGTTAGGAGCTCACCATATTCTCTACGTTAGCAGGATAAGGGTTAAACTCGTAATGTGTGCATTTGTGGTATAAACATTAGAAGCACTGCATAGCAACAGATATTTTGTTATTTTCAATATGAAATTTTATCTAAAATGAACATAATAGGAATGATATACCAGGAAAAAAAAATGCCCACATGCGAGGGCACACACACACACATACACACAGACAGACAGACACACACACACACACACACACAAAACACACACAGGCTGTAGCCTATTGCCTGGGCAGAAGCTGAAGTATTACTAGTAGTAGTAGTGTAATTTTTAAAAATGCAGGTCCTACTACTTGCCTACAGGTACTGCCAGTAATATAACGTTACATTCAAAGCAGTAAATAAAGTTAAGGGTGTTGTATTCTTTATTTTGAGTGATGCCTCTGCACCAGAATTTTATGTGCCAAGTTTCAGAACACCCTGTCCCATCTTCATAGGTCGTGCAAATATGAAAAATAACTGGAAGGAAATTGTTAGGGTATTTATACAGGTAAAGGTTTACCTCAAAAGAAGTCTGGGCCAATTGGAAAGAGGAGGGATGGGGAGGGGAGTGTCTGTGTAGAGGAAAAGCTGCGGTGGGGGGAAACGGCCCCAAGTGGAGGCCTGTAGTAAGACAAGGATGTAAGGGAGAAACGGCCCCATTTTACAATTTGTCTCTTGTCCCGGTTTATCCACAGGCTGAGGAAATGATCAATGATGTGAGGGACGCTTTCAAGGCTAACCTGAAAAACCTTGAGTGGATGGATAATGAGACTCGGGATGCAGCAGAGAGTAAAGCTGATGCCATCACGGACATGATAGGTGAGTTTTCATGTCATCTCACAACAAAATAGCAACGTGCATTCTGATGTTATGTACTAGAGTCTAAGAGTTTGTAAACTTTTGCCTCTTCGAGGATATCTGTCATGTTGGTTTTGCTACACATCACTTTTGAAAAAGTTCTCTTTCAGTGTGACACATTTTAGCTTGTGCCAGTACTAGTGCTGAAAGCAATGTTGCAAGTCTAGCCCCCTGAGTTCCTTAAGTGCTGCTATCATTGCTAATTTCACCCCTTCTGATGACTTAAATCTGTGACTTTTTAATAGGAATTTTTTTCCTTTGAAACACACGGTAAATAGCTGGAAGCAAACATTGAGAACAGGGAGGTTATGGAAGTCCAGTCATAACCATTAATGGTCACCTACAGTGTGCTACAAGACATCATTACATACAATGGGTTTTTTCCTTGGGGGGAAAAAAAATAATCTTGTGATACTGGCTACTTAAATACAAACTCTTACCTCAGAAGCATGAAGTTTCTTAATAGGGAATAAAATATACCTTTCAAAGTGCAGTTGTTTAGGAGGTAATTTTGAAACATTTTTTACACAAACCCCAATATAATAGAAACTCTTGAAACTTTTTCAGGTTTTCCAAACTACATCCTTAATCCAACCCAACTGGATGAGAAGTACAAGGATTTGACTATCCAACAATATGAATACTTTGAGAACAACATACGTGTGAACCAATATAACTTGAGGCGTAATATAGAGAAAATTGACCAACCAGTGAACAAGACAAGGTATAAGAACCTAATGCACTCGTTTAGAAGTTAATATAAGCCTGATGCATATGTCCCACCAGCACAAATGCTTTCCTTGAAACATTCATTCATTCATTCAATTTATTTTCCATATATCCATATACAGGTAAAGTACCAAGAATGTGGAAATTGTCAAAATAGTTGTATAAATATCTGTTAAAAATACAGATGTCAAATGCTTAAAAATAATTATTATACAATGGTGATATAGTTATTAGTAATTACAACATCAGAACAATTACAATTAAGGTGTGTGTTGCTATCAGTATTGTATAATATTAGCAGGGTTAAAATAATGTATCAGTGAATCAGCCTCTTAAGGTTTATATTCTTTTATCTTCCTTATATTCATAATAATCATTCATTGAGTACAAAGAATGATGATGTAAGAACCTCTTCAATGTGGATTTAAAATATTTATGATCATTAGTCAAAGCTTTAATATATTGAGGAAGGTAGTCATGTTCCTTTATGTATCTTATAGGAGAATTTACACTGTAGAACTCTGTCTGCCTTCTCATTAATAAACAGGACAACATTTCTGACAGAAATGTGTTGGATATGCTGAATTGGCAACATTTCCAAGTTTAGATTGTTGTGATGTGCCTTGCAGCAAAATTCAGTCTTGTAATTTAATTGGAGTATGAAAACAAGACAAATGTGTTTTTTGTCAGATAACATTGCCTGATTTTGTAAAGTGACAGTTTTTCTCAAGCTGTTGTATAAAACATTGTGCATAAATGTAACACAAAAACGGTTGTTTGGTGCACTAAATGTAAACCACATTTAGAAGAATGTGTTGCTGAAAACGTTTATTTATTTGTACATGAAATAATGTAATACGTCAGTAACATTACACAACATGGCATGCTGCCACAATACCCAACTTGTACAATGAAATTAATCTGCGACTATTTTTAGTGTGACTTTAGCAAGGAATATACAGCTCCCTGATGATGGTCTTAGGACCGAAACATGTCGGAGCGGTTTTAGTGTTTTAATGTGTAACTTTTATATAAGTGCATTAGTTGGTATATTAATTGAGTAACTCGACAACATGCACGGTGTATCAATGAAAATAACAAATCTGCATCTTTTTTTACAATTATTTGGTGACATTGTGAGTGAATTTACTTGTAATAAGGCTAGTACAAAGAATCATATTATCTTGTGGTTTAGGTGGGGCATGACTCCCCCAACAGTGAATGCATACTACACACCAACAAAGAACCAGATCGTATTCCCTGCTGGAATACTGCAGGCTCCATTCTATGACATTGAGCACCCGCGATCACTTAATTTTGGTGGGATGGGTGTTGTGATGGGCCATGAACTCACCCATGCCTTTGATGATCAAGGTAAAACAGCATAATTACTGGAGTTTTGAATTAATTTAAAAATTGTGGGTCTTTATTCTTTATTCTTTAGGACTGAGTCAGAGAGTTTTGTGCTCTTTACTCTTCTTCTGAGTAAAGGGGCAGCATGTTTCTCTGAAGTGTTAGTAGAAATGTACCAGATTATAAGACATCACCTTCCAGGAGGCAGCTTTCATCATTGTGCATTACATTACCCATATTCACAGAAGTTGTATTCTCAAATGAAAACAGCAGTCTCTATTATACCACAAATTTTAATGATCCAACTGTAATATACAAAGAAAATACTTTTGTAATGATACTGAAACATAGTTACAAGGCTTCAGAAGGACATCACTCTTGTACAGACACCCTTGCAACTCACGCAATTATACAATTTCAAGTTATGCAATTTCAGGCTTATGGAATTTTTTAAGTGTGTTGTATACTTGCCTATTCCCGGTCGAGAGTGTATCGTAGATTTTGCTCTTGGCAGGAGCGAAACTCGAACCTCGGTCAGGACACCGAGGTGAGGGTTCCTTAATGTAGTAATAACGTAACTCCGTTGCACTGGATACACATATGTTGGGGTTTATTAGATGAGAGTAGTTTGGTTACAATACAGCGAAGAGTCAGTAATGGTAATACGCCCCTGATGACTACCTTGTCGTCTGGTCTGCTCGACGTCTCATAGAGAAGGGTCTGCAATGTCTTCTTGCAGTTATGTGGTAATGCACAAGTCACGGGGGGGGGGGGGTGCAAGGGGGAAATTACCACTCCAGAGTCTCTTATTTCTGAACTTTGAAAGGTGTGTGAGCGTGCCTCAGCGCAGTGCCCAGTCATTGAGTGTACTTTGACACGGGCACAGTCTGGTTTACTGTAGTTAGGTCATTAACTGAACATGATATCCTTAGCTTAATCATGAACATTAATTAAAAAGTACAGCAGTATAGATATATACAGAAAAGAACAATAAAACACAGAACATATCAATTATATGGCTTCTTTACAACAAGTGGAAGAAAATAACACTTTTGAAATATGCTTTTTTTGGGGGGAGGGGGGGATGAAAGTGCAATGAGATGAAGGTGGCAGAAGAATACTGCAGGGTGATAATGCTGGTGGCAGGGTGGTCATACTGAGGCCAATCAGGTTCCATTGTTTTGGAGTTTGGATTTCATCTGGCCTGCCTGGTATATCCATATGTAGTTGAACATATGTACACTCAATTCTGAGTTGTGCTAAACCTTGCAGAATGTAACTGTAGTGTAAGTCAGGGATTGTCTTTGTTATTTAGAGGTGATGTGACTTACTGATTTTGCAACATTTTAATTCATTCATTAATTCATCATGCATTCTGTCAATCCATACAAGGTCAACCAACCTATAGGATATAGAGTTTGTCATAATGCTAATGTAATATAGATACAAAATAATTATATAATAAAGTACATCGTATAGTAAATCCTACAAAACACAAGAAGTAAAAGCACAGTCTCAGTTCCCTCATATGTATTGATATTGATATTTTATTTACGTTCCATGAATCCACAATAACGGTAAGTGGGATATAGAACATGTCAAGAGTAATACGAGTAATAAATGTTAGGAATCGAAGCAAGATGATTCCAAGTCAAGTACATGATGATTCTTAATACAGATAGGATCAAAACCACTGTGTTAAACAACAGAACACTAAAGATAAGGCTGTAGTTAACAAGCAGAGAAAAGTCAGTGTACAGACCACAAATAAATACAAAACAGCAAATTATACATACATATAACATTAATATAATAATGTCGTGGTGAACGAAACATAGAATTAAGACTATGTCTTGTGTATTTTCATCCTACGAAAAATGATTCATGACACATTATCAGCTTGTAATAGGTTTATACTGAAAATATTCTTCTATGGAGTAAAAAGAATGTGTATGTAGGAATCAATTTAAGTACATTTCAAATTTCCTAACATTATTGGATAAGTCTTTAATGTATAGAGGAAGATTGTTAAAAATCTTAATGCCCATGTAATGTACTCCCTTTTGGTTTACAGATAAATTAGTTATGGGCTGGTAAAAATTATTATTATATTTTATTTATTCATTCTACCATAGTTTCACTTTCTGTTTTGAAGTATTGCTGCTTCTTAGTGTTAAAGTTGCAAAACAACACTGTATGAGTGTTTGAATTACTTAATTTCAGGAAGGGAGTATGATCAATATGGAAACCTGCACCAGTGGTGGAACAACAAAACCATTGGAAGATTCAAGGATCGTACTGAATGTGTGGTGACCCAGTACTCAAATTATGAAATCAACAACAAACACTTGAATGGCAGACAGACTCTAGGTATGAAGAGGTTCAGGGAAAAGTATGGCATATACAAACTTGAGACTGAGTGTTTAGCAAATAGTGATGGTACAACTGATTGGGCTAACAGAACACTTCAATGAGTATGTGAAGTATTAGCATTTGACCACAGATATTACAAAGCTTTCTGATATCAGTTATGTATGAATTATTGGGTTCTGTTAAAATTACTTGTTTATATGTGGATGTATGTGGGCTGGGATAGCTCAGTTGGTATAGCAACTCGCTGTAGACTGGACAATCCGGGGATCGAATCCCGGTGGAGGCGAGAGTTTCCGCATCCATCCAGACGGGCTCCGGGGCCCACCCAGCTTCCTATACAATGGATGCTGGCTCTTGCCCGGGAAAAAAGCGGCCGGGTCGTGGCATGGACCACCCACCCCCATCTAGCACCGAGGTTAAGGAAAGAGTAGATCTATACCTCTACTCCCGCTTTGGGCCTTCATGGCCCTTTCTAGGGTGAAATGTACCTTTACCTTTATATATGCATGTGCACAAGAAAGCGATCTAGGTTAGCTCATTCAGTATAGTGACTAGGCCACAGGCTGGACAGTTCAGGTTTCTAATCCCAGTACAGGCAGGAAATTTTCTCTTTTCCGGTACATTCAGATGGGCACTGGGTTCCAATTGAAAGGGTACAGGGGTGTTTTCTGAGTGTAAAGTGGCTGGAGCATGAAGTTAAACACTCATCTCCATCTAGTGCCAATGTCAAGAATGGATGGAGCAATACCTGTATATGCCTTCATGGCTTTAACAGGAACATCTTTCCCTTTGAGCACAGCCAACGAATGTTTTTCCTGCACACAAAGTGCTCTGAATGTCCAGAGTTATTTTACATGTTCATGAATCCAGAAAGCTTGGAAAACTCCGGCCTAGATCATGTGTTCATGCTGAATCTCTGCAGTATTGTTACTTTTTTAATATGATAGAGTGAAATGTGCAGGAGAGTGACAATGTTGGGCTCGTGTCTTTCAGAAAATAATGTGCTGTACAAAATTAATTAATAGTAAGTGCCATTTATTTAGGATTCTGCCTAATCATGCGTCCTTGTGTTGTTACAAATTAGTTACCACATTTTAAGGATTTTATGCATCAAAGAATAAAAATTAAATGCCTGTTGCTGATTCTACCCATATTCATCTTTTTTTTTATCATCTTCAGTCATGCTTTTTGCTGTCAGTAATGGTTAGTGTTTATTATGAAACACAAATAAATCATATGTTTATTGGACCATGCATCATCTTGATAGTTGAATAAAGAGAGATCAACTTGATGTCACTTGCTCTTTTAATTCATTATTTAATGCTCAACATGTTTCGGATGTTAATACATCCATCCTCAGGAGCTTGTGACTTATTTGTTGAGTTATTTCATGGGTTGTATTGCTCTGGTTCGATGCGTGTTGGTGTTACATTGTGGTTTGGCTGGGGTGATGTGGTATCTGGATGCAGGCTGAAGCACTGAAGCACTAGTGCTTCAGCCTGCATCCAGATACCACACCACCCCAGCCAAACCACAACGTAACACCAACACACATCGTACCAGAGCAATACAACCCATGAAATAACTCAACAAATAAGTCGCAAGCTCCTGTCGATGGATGTATTAACATCCGAAACATGTTGAGCATTAAATAAGCACTAGTACTTCAGCCTGCATAAGGATACCACACCACCACAACGCAACACCAACACACATCGAACCAGAACAATACAACCCATGAAATAACTCAACAAATAAGTCGCAAGCTCCTGTCGATGGATGTATTAACATCTGAAACATGTTGAGCATTAAATAATGAAATAATAAAACAAGTGACATCAAGTTGGTCTCTCCTTATTCAACAAATAAATCAGTGTGAGATACCAGAATCTGATAGCAGTGTTGCTGAAGGTTCAGGTCAGGTATTTGATGCCTTGTCATTGGGCAAGCAGTTCCCAGTGTTCATATGGAGCTTCATGAATCACATATACATTGCTGCAGAAATGCGTCCTAGAAAACCTGTATCCTCGGTGATAAATCACTGATATATTTTGCCATGTATTTTACATAAAGTTAGCCCTTCTTTATAATGTTCATTATTTTCTCTGTCACTGTAAATGACTACATCATCTTGTATGTTATCAGTTAATGCAGCATCATATCCTTGCAAGGGTTATACATTAATTGAAGGAAATGACATTAATTTCAGGAGAAAATATAGCTGACAATGGAGGTTTAAAAGCCGCATATCATGCATATTTGAAGTGGGCGTCCGAAAATCATGAGGAACTTCCCCTGCCAGGTCTAAATCTTACTCATAGGCAACTCTTTTTTCTTAGTTTTGCTCAGGTAAGTGAAACACTGTAACAGTTTTAATAAAATACAGCATTTGAGACATTTCAGTGCCATCATTATGATACATACTTATGGGAAAGCAACATTTTTTATCTTTTCTAATTATATTACACAATAACACTTATGCAGTCACTGATTTCAGACAAAACTAGTCATATGTGGATTCTACAGGCCATATTTTTATGTCTGCAATACAAGCAAATTTATGTCACAGGGTAATACTTGTATGTTTACCATCAGTCTCTATCATGGTATCATGCATTTTTGGCTGCATACCCATTTCAGTTCAGTCAGTCACTTAAAGTAACCCTTTGTAAAGTAAGTATGTAAAGATAATATGGTCCATGCACATGCAGTGAGTGTATATGTGGAAGAGGAGGTATAGCTGCTGACATATTTTTAACATCAGTACTCAGTAAAGGGGAATTGTCAGTGAAATACAACAGCCACTTTACTCCTGGGTAAAGTGCTCATGGTACACAGTGAATAGGAGGCTAGGGTACACCTCAGAGCTGGTCTGCACACTTTGGGGAAAGTGTGCAGGAATTGAGTCATGATTCTTTGACTGTCCAGCCAATAGTCTCGTTATTATGCTATACTGGCTCAAAAATAAGTACAAGTATTACACAAAATATATTTGATTTGTCATCGTAATCATCCTACATCAAAATTGGACATATCTGTACCTGAACATTATTTCTTAAGTTCCATAAATCTTTTCATATTTTCCTTTACATTTGGTTTCACTAATTCATCCAATATCTGCTGTGTTCCCAAACAGGCCAGTAAATCTGTTTCAGAGCAGCTGACCTTAAATGTTAACTTCTTTTATGCATGGAATGTATTTTGTCACATATTAAAAGTAGTTGAATAAATGCCTTGAATATGCAAATTAAATTTAATATTGATGGCACCATAAATTGCAAAGGTATGCCAATCCATGATTGCAAGCATTTCTGTCCAGGGAAAATATAGCTGCATTGAGTTATTCTTAAAAAAAAAAAAGTTATGTACTTCATCACATTTTGTCAGTTGAAGATTCATGATATAATGCAGCAGCATTGTGTTGAGTGTTTTCTGATGTCTGGAATTTGCTACACTCCTTCAAAATATGACCTTATTGCACAGTTTCGTATCACTAAATGGCTTCATCTTGAGAAACAAGCTTGTGAGACCTCACATTTTTGCATTTTCGCAGCACTTGTGCACTCACACACACGCACGCGCACGTGCACGCGAAATATATGTGTTCATGCCATGTATCCATAAGTGAGTCAACAAGCAATAGAATGTGGAACAACGCATAAAAACTCAAGTATACCCAATTTTTACAGGGTAAAATACTATAAGCATTTTACAAACACAAAAAATTCATCTACAGGTAAAAGGAGTGTGGATTTAAGTATATTCTTAAGGCTGCTTTGAATTTTGCTTTGTCATTCTTGAGGATTGTCAGATTATGTGTTCAACTGTCGACAGTGTTTATGCCAATATAGAATGTAAAAGGTAAAGGTAAAGTGTTCCCGTTACAGGCCCGGTGTGGCCCAGAGGGTGGGTAGAGGTATAGCTCTACTCTTCCATGACTGCGGCACTAGAAGGGGGTGAATGGTCAGCAGCACGCCCCGGCCGCACTTTACCCCCAGGAAAGACCCGGTAGCCATTTTACAGTATGCTGGTTGGGTCCCAGGGCTGGTCTGGACGGGCAGAAAATCTCGTTCGCATCGGGATTCGATCCCGGACTATCCAGCCCATAGTCAGTCGCTATACCAGGCCCACAAACATAGAATGTACTTTTTTGAAAACAAGAGATATTTGCATTTTGTCTATGAAGATGATGCTTTTTCCTTGTATTAATATTGTGTACAGATGAATTTGAAAATTTTCCTGATTGTTTATCATGAAATTCATTAATGAGAATGTGCACTGGCATGGAACAGGTAAATTCTCTTAATTGTTTGAATAGACTTCTACAAGAGGTTCTGGGTTGTGCACCAGCTATAATCTGACGATTTTCTTCTGTAAGGTGAAGATCATCCCACTGTTTGAAGAGTTACCCCAGAAAATTATTCCACATACCATAATAGAATGAAATTATGCTTAGTAAATTGATTTTTAGAGTGGTAATGTTGCTGATACAGACCATTAACCTAATGGTGTATCATGCTCCACTTAAATCAGGAATCATTTGTTCAATATGGTTCCTCCATTTTAGGTCATTACCAATTTGTATACCAAGAAATCCTGTAATTACCATCTTTCTCTATACTCTTCTTTTAACTGGTATGTAATGTAGAATGTGATGAATTATTTGTGTAAATTTCATTATATTTGTTGTATCTAGATTTAGGACTAAATTATAAGCAGCAAACATTTTCCAGCAATAACCATGTGACTTCAGCAGGATGTGAAAGTATGTGCCTACTGCTCATTTCATTCCATAAGAATGGAAAAATTCTTGCATTTTATGGTCAAACTTTGTTTAAATTATAGATATTCATCAATTTGTCCGCCTGTGGTTGAAGATTTTCTTAAGTAGTCCAATTTCTTTTCTAGGTATGGTGTTCCTCCAGTACAGATGAGGCAACAAATTTGCAAATTGACAAAGACCCGCATTCGCCACCTCGATTCCGTGTCATTGGCCCGCTGTCAAATCTACCAGAATTTGCCCAAGAGTTCTACTGTCCGCTTGGATCCAAGATGAACCCAACAAATAAGTGTGAGGTGTGGTGAGCTGAAATGCTGTAACATCATCAAAGAAGTGGGTGAATTGTGTTAGCACAATAGAAATGCATTATTTATTGAAATAGTGGTGATATGAAGATGTGGCTGAGCTGCTCTGGGAATTACCACTGAAGAAAATGAGACTGATATCTAGAAAATTACAGAAAAGACATACAGTTTCAGAGGCAATATAAATTTTGATGCTGGTGTTTGCAGTTTAAATATCTAATTTTGGAATGCTTTGTTTTGATTTTGGAAGGCAGTGATTGCGCTCTCTAAGGATGTTATTTTCTGCAGTATTTAAAAGTACTGCAGTGTTTGCATAGCCATATACAAAGTATTTCCTTTTATTCATCCTTAAAATGACCAGCAACAAGATACAACAGACCATCATTCATATCACGACATAGAAAAATGCCTATGAAAGTCAATAACCTTTTTTCTAATTTCAACAATAAGATCTTATGTGCACTTCTTCTACCTGGTACCTGGTACCTAGTAATGTATCTGCAGGATATTTCTCATGCTTGGTAGGAAGAGTTTAATGCAGGTTTTTTGCTTCACAGAAGCGCTGGGTTCTGTTTCCGTTTATACCCAAGAATTATAATTATTCGTACCGTTGTTGTAGTAGTTGTAGCAATATATCAGCTGTTAGAAGAAATGACTGGCTACATATTACAATATTTACTTGTAGACCTATTTCAAGGGAAGCTTACTGTGGGCTGTGTTGCTTGTCATTTCATCTTACTGACACCACACTCTCAGATATTTTTTAGCAGGTGCAAGAATACATGTATACCGAGTGTGCAAGGAGAGCAGAGCATGAGATGCAGAATACAGTGTACAACAGACCAAAAACCCTTCTAGTTTTTTTTTTTAAATATTACATAAAAGTTTGAAATTGTAAATTATTAATCTGTAGAGATGAAATGGCTTATGTTGTTTGTTTGAAGGTTATATAGTGTTCAGTTTACTTGTCTGTGTTGCGTTAACTGTATAAAAAAAAATTCTTTTTTGTGCAGCAACATCACTCTATTAAATTTTTGTGTGTTTATGTCAGGAAAAGAATATATTTTCATGTATAGTGCAGTATTGGAAAGCAGACAAAGATGTTACGAGTACTTCAAGATGCTGGACTTTTTTTTTTTTTAATTTATTTATTACACAGCATGCCCCATTACACAGTAATATTACATGCTTTACATAACCTAAGATTTAATTAACAGTCATTTCAAGTCTGAAAGTTCTATAGACTTAACAAATTT
>Ga0131853_10005850_pt1 | contig 22213 bp, 10 predicted proteins | sample TergutLab28metaG_FD_92764 | JGI IMG/M metagenome (GOLD analysis project Ga0131853, IMG submission 92764) | Labiotermes labralis P1 segment gut microbial communities from Petit-Saut dam, French Guiana - Lab288 P1 (version 2) (version 2) | ecosystem: Host-associated > Arthropoda: Insects >... | reverse complement strand
TTATTATTATTATTATTATTATTATTATTATTATTATTATTATCATCATCATCATCATCATCCACTTTCCTTTCTCTTCAGCACTTTAGCTGGTTTTCAAAAGCATATGAATCTCACTGACCAAGCAGTACTTCTTCGCCTCTGCTAAAAACTTTCTAACTATACGGCATGTTTTGTGTATTGTTGTTTTCTGCATTGGAATGCATAAAGCAGCGCTAAGATTAAGCATTTTTTAAACTGTGGCCTAATCGTTTGAGGAAGTTCTCTTTTTGGATACTACTAGCAGTCTTACACAAGGCGATTTCATTTGTCATAATCTTACTAGATCTTCATTATTATTAATATCAATATTACTAGGCAGAAATTGTCTTCTCCAGTGACCGTGCGGGCAGACGTGAGTCTGCGGCCGCTCGTTTGCTGGGATTGCGAGGTCGCAACCGGCCGGGGGCATGGATATTTGTCTCTTGTGATTGTTGTGTATTGTCAGGAAACAAAAAAATTATTAAAACTTTGACAAGGAATGTGTCTGGGTCGAAAGTTTCACCCAAAACAGCAACAGTTTACTTATTAGCAATCATTATACCCCTCCCCTTTCGACACCAAATTATATGTTATTTCCATTTTTAAGGAAATCCTTGATACTAAAAATCACAGCGTTATCTTGATTTGGGGCTTCAGTGCTCTAATTTTGATTGGGAGAGTGGTTCCCAGTAAAAAATCTTACTTTTATTCAAAATTAATAGGCGATACAATTTCAAGCTCAACTTGCCTGTTGGGTCTGACTCAACGCCTAGTGACTGACAATTCTCTTGACCTAGTTTTTGCTAATTTCAGTGGGGTAAGCACATTCTTTGCTGACGCAGGTGTTGTCAAGCCTGGTCTCTGCCATCCGCCTGTTATCATTGAAATGCCTTTGGATTTAAAAAATTCTGCGTCACATTACGAGCATTCTTAACGTAAGTATTTAAGGGGACTATAATTTTTATTCAGTTTTTTCTAATTATGACTGGTGGTGTGCCTACAGTATAAACATAACAGAAGCTGCATTAGGCAGTTTTACCAATGTTATTCTTCAAGCAATAGGTTTTGCAGTTCCCCGGGCTTTCATTAGAAAAGTCCAGATTCCCTGACTTAATGCAAGAATTTCAAGCCGTTGATTAGGTGAAGTTTACTCAAGCATCAATGTTTCATACTTTGTATGTGGGGGTGAGAAATTCAAATTCAGAAAAGTACGTGGATTATCCGAAAGTATTCACTGGATTTGAGTAGTCAACCCACGCGAATGCTTGGAGAGTACTTCGAAAAGAGTCCCGCTTATTACTTTTACAGTAATTTCATTTCTATTCTTCGTGATTATCCACCCCTGCCTTCATCGAAAAATTAATCCTGCAGTCGAATTAACATCCTAAATTAATTTAGGATCCTTTATGCACATAATACAGAACAGAGTTAAAATATATAGCTGAAATCAAGAAGTCTCGTCTTCTTTGTCTTTCTGGTTTAGGCCCTGTAGCCCTTCGCGATGCAAAAAATGAATTACGAAATTTTTGGTTATATACTGGACTTTCTTGAGACCACTGAGAAGACCTAGGCGTAGATGGGTGGATAATATTAGGATGGATGATCTCCAGGAGGTGGGATGTGGGTATATGGACTGGATTGGGCTGACCCAGGATAGGGACGGGTGGCGGACGCTTGTGAGTGCGGTAATGAACTTTTGGGTTCCATAAAATGCGGGGAATTTCTTGACTAGCTGCAAACCAGTTAGCTTCTCAAGAAGGACTCTGCACCATGGAGTAAGTAAGTAAGTAGACTGGACCTTCTTAAGTGGAAAGGCCTTTGTCGCCGCAAAAGATAAATCTTGAATACAAAACAACAGAATCTTGATTTGAATACAAAATAAAAAACTACACGACCTTGATTTGAATCACGCCATCTCAGAAATGCAAAACGACACATTCTTGATATGAAACAAGCCATCTCGGAAATACCAAACAACACGACCTTGATTTGAATGAACCCAGCTCAGAATTACAAAACGACACGATACTGATTTGAATCGAGCTATATCAGGAACACACAAGACAAGTAATGTAGTAATGTACGTATAACATAATATTGAGGCTCGTTCATGTAACCTCTGCAGTAGTGGAAAAGCATTTTCTTTATATGAAACATCCCTGTTGGTGTAACAATCATCAGATCTATCAATATTTTCAATCACAACCAACAAATACATTGTGAAGTTTTTTATTACGTGGCAACTGGTTTCGACCATGCACCCGGGTCATCATCACGTCATAATACAAGAATATTAATGTACACCGAAACTAAACATGATAAGTTGGTGATCGTCCCTTATTAAATTAAAAATACATTTAAAATGTACGAAATTTTGCAAGGGTAAAATCAGCCCTTCATGATCATCAGAGTTACGTGTCGAAACTAGTTGCCACATGATAAACTTGTTCGCAAAGTGTGTGTTGGTTGCGATTTCGAAAGTTTATAGATATTATTACGAAAAGCATAAGTATTACATATTCTGAGTTTCTGTTTGTAGTCTTAAATACCCAGCATGCTACGTGCATGTGCCATACTGTCATCTGTGACCTGTCTGTCTCTGCAGTGTTTTTATAGATTACCTCATAAAATGCACAATATTGGTATGCGTGTTATTCTTCTTAGACTTTAATGGAACTTCCAGAACTGCTAGAAGAATTTTCAGAAAGTAACAAAACATCAAATTTCATACATATCCGTTCAGTGGGCGCCGAGATGTTCCAAACAGAAGGACGGACTGACGGACGGAAGGACATAGACAGATACGAATAAGCTAATTTTCACTTTTATCAGTTTTGTGAACGCGCCTAAGAACGAAGCGATCTTGATTTTAATAAAGAAATTTCCGTATCCAAACCTCACGCTAAATCCCGAAAGCCAAAGCTATGGTTGTGCAGACTGCAGTGGCTACATCCATTACAGATGGCGGTTCACTAGTAACGTGGCTCATGTCATCATGAATACCTAGAGTGTATTTTTTTATATTTATGTGAATATTGCAGTATCAAAAATGGGGTGAGGCGCCCCGAAACGTCGTAAATACGCCGTGTAAAAGTTTCACACTAATACGTCGGAACACTGTTCACTTCTGCATTCAGTTCAAATTAACTAGTGCCCATAATACATGAAAAACGCAGAGTTGTTCTTGAACAAGAAATTAAGACTAATGGGGATTCGAAGTACACCTCCACTTATTCTTAAAGTCGGGGCTGGAAACAGAGAGTTCAGCTTCACTCTCCGGCCATATTTGCCTCAGCGCGTGTATGGACATTTTGGAGAAGAAAATTTCCTTGCTTTTGGCGGCGACAGAACCACTGCTTCTCGGTTGTGAAGCCCGTATTCTAGTTAGCATCCCGACTGTGCTATTCCATTACTCACAGTAAACAAACATGTACGGGACTGAAGGACGTAACACTTCATGTAATGGATTCGTAACATTTGCCTACTTTGAAATTAAGGAAATATTTTGAGCCTTCTTAAACAGTTCCCCTAGCTGCCAATTCCAAAACAATTAAATAATAAACACACAAAATATAATGGCATTTAAATAAATAAATAATATTTATTTACTGCAATTGGGTTGTCACCCGGTGGCAGTGGTTATTTTACATGTATACAAAATATAAAATTGGTTACTACTAAATTTAAGTCGGGGGGCTACATGAAAAGCATGTAGTGGCAACCTGGAATCTTGGGAATCATCTCAGCATTTGCTTATAGACACAGGGAAACCAATAAAAACCTGTGTCGAGGTGGCCGGTCGCAGGACCTTCCGAATACTGACTTCTAGCCAACAGTCCGGCATCTAATAGTAAAAACAGCAATACACACGTATGATGACAACAATACACACAAGACAACTAACAATACACACAAGAAAACTAACAACAATATACACAGGAGAGCTAACAACAATACACACAAGACAGCTAACAACAATACACACAAGACAACTACAGCAATACACACAAGGCAACTAACAACAATAAACACAAGACAACTACAGCAATACACACAAGACTACAACAATACACACAACACAACTAACAACAATACACACAAGACAACTACAGCAATACACACAAGACAACTAACAAAAATACACACAAGACAACTATAGCAATACACACAAGAAAACTAACAACAATACACACAAGACAACAACAATACACAAAGACAACTACAACAATATGCAAAGACAACTACAGCAATACACAAAGACAACAACAACAACAATACACAAAGACAACTACAACAATACACACAAGACAACTACAACAATACACACAAGACAACCAACAACAATACACACAAGACAACTAACAACAATACACAAAGACAACTACAACAATACACACAAGACAACTAACAACAATATACAAAGACAACTACAAAAATACACACAAGACAACTACAACAATACACACAAGACAACTAACAACAATACACAAAGACAACAACAACAATACACACAAGACATTCGACAATATGTGACAAAAGTAAAGAAATATATCCTTTGCTTCAGTCTGTTACTAATGTGGGCAAAACACGCAAGGAAGAAAATAATTTAATACCTTATCCCTCAATTTTTTGTTCGTGTCCTACATACTCAGAATTTTAAAGAAAAAGTAGCAAATGGCATATGTTTAGTAAGTTTCACAAACAGAGCAAAATTACACAGTACGAAACAAAATACGGCATAGATCGTCTGGGCGAAATAAAACAATGGAAGTAAATTAACCACACTCACAATTCCCATTTTCTATCAGAAATGTTCACTGCCGTGTTCTTAGGGACATGCCACTGCATCGTATGTTGATCCAGAAGAACAGAACCAACACTCTCGCACCTACTGTAAGATGCATTTTGCAATTATCCTCGCACCTACGCCCACAGCTCCAAATATTCTCTTCCTTTCAGTCACCGGCCTCTACACCGAAGACTCAAGTCTGATACCAGACCAGTGTATGTGGAATATGTTGTGAACCAACTGACAATCTCAGAATATTTTCTCTGGGTGTTTCGGTTTGGTTTTCCCTTGTTTGTATCATTCGATCAGTGAGCCATGTTGATACTTTATTCGTATACCGTCAACACTTAAAAACATAGCTATTAACAGCGTCGTGAAATAAAGCGTCTTTCTGCTTATCACTCCCCTTCCTAATTTCCTATTCCCTTCTTTTAATTCGAGACAGCTTTTCAAATGGTCAGAACAATTACTCAATTATTACACCAACCACTGCACATACATAAAATTTATAAAATTTACACTTTAAAACATTAAAAACGCTCCGACATGTTTCGGTCCTAAGACCATCATCAGGGGAGCTATATATTCCTTGCTAAATTCACACTAGAAATAGTCACAGATTAATTTCGTTGTACAAGTTGGGTTTGTGCAGTGGTTGGTGTAATAATTGAGTAACTCGACAACATGCACGGTGTAACAATAAAACTAGATCAGAACAATGTTAATTTATTTAAAAACAAAGAAATGTAATAAAATATACACTTTGAATTATGTAAACCCACCAGGTTGTAGTATCAGAAGACTAAATTTCTAGAGTTGTACCTTCCTATTACGTGCCCACTTCTAATTTCAGTACGATTATCGACTAGGATAATCAAGGTGTTTTGTGTTCACTCATTCTCAACATAACTTAAACCTTATTAAACCATAATTTGTCTTTCTAAATACTAGACCAATCACATACCATCGCCATCTTCCCATCTCAATCGACGATAAATAATTAAAGTTCTGTAAAAAAAAAAGGTTTCTTTAAATAAACTAAAATTAAACAATTCTCACGAAATGACCTAACATGCCATGCCAATGTAAGTCCAAATTTAAATGCTAATCCCTTGTAGAAATTTAATAATGAATGACAATAAACACGCGGTAAAAAAAATCATTCGGCACAACAGTATTAAAAAATATTAATACCTTGCTACATGTTTCGGCTTACAATCATTTTACTTAGTTAGGTATAAAGTACCCAACTCTTTTGGATGGTATATATACATAATTACATGAATATAAATATAGAACGCAGTTACATTACAATTTGTAATAAACGTAGAAATATGCTTTTTTGCTTTTGGATCATTATATTCCATGGGATACATAAAGTGAAAACCATGCACCACCAAGTTTCCAATATTTAATACAGTGTGCAATTAGTATTTCATAACACAATTTGTATCACCCTGACAATGTCTCAGTAATAAAATTAAATGTATAATTATAAATATTTGCATTAATGAATGCTGACGCGCTGAGATTTTTATTATTTATTTGCTCAGTTACAAAACGTTTTACAATCTAATTTTTAATTAAAAAGCTAATCACACTATAATTACGATTTATGCTCTTAAATATTAAAGCTATCCCAGTATAGGCCTGGACAGGCCCTTAAAGCTCCAGGAGGTTCAGACTCCCAGAATTTGTAGACGATCGGCAAATGAAGGTGGGAATGTTGTCAGCTTTTAAATATTAGCCCACAACAATGTTTATGTAACATTTGTGGATATTAATGAGAAAAACATCTTATACATGCGTTCGTGTTTTTTACAATAAATCGTTACTGATAAATCAAATCCATAAACTTGGGATTTCTGAGCTTTTGTAAGCACATACTATGCCAAATTGAGCCAAAATTAATTATTCCAGTAACATTTAATACGAACACCTAACATCAAATTTCGTTACCATGATTTCATTAGTTTTTTTTTTTGTGGCGCTGCGGCCCAACGCGGGCAATGGCCTCCTCATTCTTGAGGTTTCGAAATCACACACAACGACACATCACAGTCGGTAGGACTCCTCTGGACGAGTGATCAGCTCGTCGCAGAGACCTCTACCTGACAACACACAACACTCACAACAGACATACATCCATGCCCCCGGTGGGATTCGAAACCACAATCTCAGCAGGCGAGCGGCCGCAGATCTACGCCTTAGACCGCGCGGCCACTGGGACCGGCTGATCTCATTAGTATCGCAGGTAAAACGTGCGGATGAAAGACAAGTACAAACAACCTCAACTTGTATAGGCAGTTAATGCGTCTTAAGGAAAGAATGGACAAAAACACTTGGCATCATTCTCAACGTACGTAGCACGATGTCGTGACGGAGAGACGTAACTGATTATTAGCTGGACAGCGAGATTTAGGAAGCTACGATGGGTTGGACACGTAAATAGGGCCAGGAAAACAAAATTATATGGAGAATCTTCTGGGGTTATATATATTTTAAAACAGACACTAGGAAGAATATGACTGATGAGTATGAATGTTTTCAATGTAGATTATGGGAAAGTAATATGAATTTGTAGTTCGACAGAAATATACAGAACTTTGTCCAGTGATTAATTTTGACATCGGCAGTTCTGAACACTGACATTCAACTACCAAAGAGCTATTTAGTAAGTTACTCAGTTACTTACTAAATTAATTCGTCTTCCAGTAATTTATCGGATTTGTTTCTACCTGGATAATGCTTGTCCGTAAACACTGCACCAGTCTTTATTATCACCAAACAATCGGCCTTTGAAGTCTTTCCTGAACCAACAGAATCCAACATACACCTCACATTATATTCCTTCTATGTTCGCTTTAATATTACAATCCAGTACACCACTTCAAATTTATTTATTTTTCCCCAAATTTGCATGTAACGCTCGTCTTTCCTACGCGTGCTGCAAGGCCCATCTCATTCTTTTTCTTTTGCCCACTTACTAACGTTTTTGAAACGTACAAATCACGAAACTCAAATAATAATTTTCCCCGTCCTATAAATTCTACGTAGTAATGAGAAAGCCGAAAATCGATATATGCAAAACCAGTTTTAATATGGCTGTGAGTGTACGCAGTCAACCCCTTCAGCCCCAGTGTTCTGTGCAAACATTCATATTGACAATATTTATGTTCTGATATTCTCAAGTAGACGGGTAATAATGACAGGGAGAAGCGATGGATTTGCATATGATTAAAAACTTTTTATATACGCCATTCTCCTTTCCTGCCATAAATCTCCCCTTCCATCTTTAGTACACACACTAAATATTATTCACAGTAACAATTCCTGAAATATCTCCTCCCTGGCTACTGCTTATGCTACAAATCTCAGCTCAAAACAATCTTACTCTCCCATCGAAATAAAACGAAATGCATGGCATATATCATTATAACTTCAAAAAACAGGTATATAAACCGTAACTAATCATGGGGTCGCATTATCAGACTGAGACAAACAGACGCGAAACGGTATCGTGATTGTCCGAACAATCCCAAAATATAATTACAGTTAAGGGCACAAGTAGGAAACGTAAGAGGTCAGACCGCGAGATGACAATGAATAATAAAAAAAAACAAATTGTCTTTGATTTATACCAAAGTATATCTTTTGTACAAACAGCCTAATACCAGATTTCTAAACCTATAAATTCAAAAGAGAGGATAGCTAAGAAAATAGAGAAAAAAAACTAATGAAGACTTCCATAATCATGTCATTAAAGTGATATAAAACAAACAATGGGTTGCAAGCATAAGGCAGACTAACAATGCCTATCAAATTATTGTTGGGAAAGGAGAAATTAGAATACTACTTCAGAAAACTTGGGGGTACAATGGGGTGCAACATTTATTTATTCGTTTATTTATTTACGATTCATTTAATGACTCCATCACAGCTCAGTCTAGACTTTTCAGAGCGTCGATAAAATAATAAAATAATAATAAATAGCAACAGATATGGCTAAATTAATATGGAAAGAAGCGCTTGTGACGTAATTATAGGTAATAACCCGCACTTTGCATGTAGGTTTTGTGGACAACCACACACTGTATCAGAGGATAACCGCTTTCAGGTACTGGATTTCAACCCTACATCTCCTGAATACGTAGCAGTTAACTGGTGTGCTTTCATGTGAACTATACGAACACCATTCTACAGGATGTCACACCGCACTGAAATTCCATTAGTGTCTCAAAATGCGAATACTATGACAGAGAGGAAGTCTGAAAGCAGAACAAACACAGTAGTAATTGTGCAGGACGTTAGGGTACTATAACGTTCTAATCATTAACAAATATTCACGTTTAAATGAAGCGATACTTACAAACACGCAATAATATAATGTCTCAACGTAAATTCTTAACTAAAACGTCATTCAGTCAAAACAAAACAATATATTCAATAGTGTCATGTTTGCTAAACTTTTCGGTTGCAAGTAACTATCATCAGGCAGACATTTCAGTACATGGACATGACATGTTCAGTGCTTACGGTATGGGATCCATATCGTTTACATTTGCCGTGTATAATTTCAGAAATTTAGATAACAAACTGGTCAGTTTAAGATTTTAAACTTTAACTGATAGACCTACATTTATAGGTTCATATATAATTTCAGAAAATACATTAGTTAATATATTAAATATTGAGCAGTTTATTATCTAAATGCCCGAAATTCTACACAACACTGTAAGCACTGAACATGTCATGTCCATGTCCTGAAATGTCTGCCTGATAATGGCTACTTGTAAACGAAACATGTAGCAGACTTTACATTATTGAATGTATTGTTGTGTTTTGACTGAACGACATTTGAGTTAGTACTACAACACGGTGGGATTGTTCCTATGAAATGTTTAGTGCGTTTTGAACTCAGTACAATACTAACTACGTGGGAAAGTATAATTTAATTGCTTTGAAAAAATTATACCAATGAAGTGATCTCCAATATATTTCGTCTTTTAAAAGTCACGCTTTATACACGGCAAAACGTACGCCAACAGACTCTTCTGAGACAATCGAAAAAGAGGCCACACGCTAACGCCCTATCTTTTTAAGACTAATTTTGTTTTTGCCCACTCATCTACACAAACACAAACACGTCTTCATAGTGAAATATTTCACTCCAAATTTCGACTTAAAATTTTGTAGGCACTCCCCTTCTACCGTCTGCGTATTAAGTGAGCAGCACATATTTTTCTTCGTTACTTAATTACCCAGGTTTATTGTAACAGATTACGTAACCTGAAAAAGTTTATTATTTCATCACAGCCTACTTAAACTAAGAAGTATCGGAACGCTTCTTCTGAATCTTATATCGTACCACGTCAAAGAAGGTGCAGATTAGTATTTTATTGCTTCTAAACTTGTATTCTTTTAACTCAGTCTTATAGAGACAAACGTCCCACGTTACCAGAATCAGCAATGCGTATATTATAGCCTGGCATCTGCTGTTTGGATCGGTAGACTTATCGCACCTTAACGTGCTGCATTGGAAAAAGGTGAAGAAGGATTCTTAAGTTAAAGTTCTTTTTTTATTCCTGCGCGAGAAAAAGATGTTTAAATAAAAAAAAAAGATTTAACATGGCTTCTGACACGCCAAGCATTCATCCATCATTCATATATCATGATTTAACTTAAGCAGCGCTTGTAATGTATTTGACACAAACGGAGCTAGAAATCTGGTGGTCATTAAACACAGTATACAGCGAGATCTTATCTCTCAAACTGCTTGCACTTTATAGGGATTGTTTCCTTGTTAACAAGACTCCAACATCATTTCGTGGCGAGTTCGCATATAAACAGGACTTAATTTGGAATAAGCAACTGCCATACGGAACGCACACGTCACCTCTCCTTCCTGCCAGCCGAAGACACTGGTCTTTCTACAGCATCCCATACCTTTAACAAGACCGATAGGTCTACAGCCTAAGAACGCTCTTTCAGAGCCACAGATCATAGGACAATTGTAATATCTAATCTAACATTTTTTAAAGCAGTATGGTATCAATAAGAGCATGCCGACTGATTTAAAACACACCACGTAAAGTTTCCTGCTAATGCGCTAATAGTAGCCATAACTCTCCGTGTCTAATTTACAAAATCGCGGTTGCTGAACTGCACCGTAATGTGCAGACACTATAACTCTTTTCCTTCTACCCGCTTTTCTAAAGTCTCTCCGTGTTTTTCGACCAAATGGTATTAGTCTGCTACTGGACTGTGACACCACCTTATTGTTGGTGGATCTACGCCGTTTGGAATAACCAAATTACCTGGCCTTCCACCGAAGACGGTATACAGCGGCCTGACATTGGTATTTACGATTATATTGCCATGGCTGAACATAGTGGAGGAAGAGCGTTATGTTAAAAGATGACAACCTGCCCGCCACACGAAGAGGTCATCGCCATTGAACGAAAACAAAACTATCTAGAACTACGGCGAGGACTTACGGCCTTCTATGACAAATGACTCGTTTATCCACTTTGCATAAAGTTTACGGATTAAAATCTGTCCTCAAGTATCCTTCTCCTAGCAGTAAATATATTTCAAAACGGGAATGAACAAGTTTCTGTCAAAACCCTCACAAGTTTTCATGTTTACTTCAGAGAAATATAAGACAGCTCTTTGAGAATGTCTGGACACTCGGCGGTCAACAAATTTCTCTTTTCTATGGAATTCAACATCTACTGTCATGACTAATGGTGAGGTAAATATCAGTCATGAAACCACAACCATGGTAGTATGGATTTATGATGGTATTTAACAGCAAAAAATAACTACATGTTCCGGCAAATAGCGGCCATCTTATATATATATATATATATATATATATATATGATACTCTTTGACCAAAATTGTAATAACCTGAAAATCGCCGCTATTGGCCGAAACATGTAGTTATTTTTTGCTATTAATACCATCATAAATCCATACTACCATAATATCATATATATATATATATATATATATATATATATATGCACACACACACACACACACACACATATATATATATATATGATACTCTTTGAGCAAAAATTGTAATAACCTGAAAATTGCCGCTATTGGTCGAAACATGTAGTTTTTTTGCTATTAAATACCATCGTAAGTCCATACTACCATAGTATCATATATATATATATATATGTGTGTGTGTGTGTGTGTGTGTGTGTGTGATACTCTTTGAGAAAAATTGTAATAACCTGAAGATGACCGCTATTGGCCGAAACATGTAGTTATTTTTTGCTATTAAATACCACCGTAAATCCATACTACCATAGCTGCGGTTTCATGACTGATATTTACCTCACCATTAGTCTTTTCTACACACAACGGGGATGACACACCTCAGAATCTACTGTCATATTTAAAAGGTCCTGCGATTGAAGCACTTGACTCTACTTCGCAGCCTCACAACCTATTCCACAAACATTCCTTCAAAATGTATCCTTCTGTCTACATCTTGCTCTTCGAAATGTTACCTCCTTATGACGTTTTCCTCTCCTAAGAAATTTTCCGAACACTTATTACCTACGCCGAACATACAACTCATGAGCCCATTTTTAGAATCTCGCAGTCTTCGGCTATCAAATTCCCACACTCGACGTAATCCGAAGTTTTTCCACCGTGTTTAAGATCTTAACACTGGGCTCTGTATGAGCTAGTTGAAACCAGGCCATCTCCCGCAACACCCCAGCTCTTCAAAATGAAAGCACTGCATCCAATCTAAGCAGAAGTTTCGTTTCTTCCCTTCTCTCCAATTTATCACACCAAAATTTTACATTTCATTCAAAAATGATATTAATCTCAATTTAATCCCACTGAGTCACAACTTTAAGATAATTTATGCCCGGGGGACTTCATTATACGAGCTTAAATTTTAAGAATTTATATACCTTAGCTAGGAACAAATGTAAAACTCCCTGATGACGACATAGAAATGTCGAAATATGTAGCAGTGTTTATTATATAAAATGATACTGTTGCGATATATACTGTCGTCATATTAATTGTGTATTTGTTGGTTGTAATAGAAACAATCCATGATCTGCTCTTTTATATATATATATATATGTGTGTGTGTGTGTTCTTTCGTCCATAGTTTTTAATCTTCTCTTTGCTTGAATCCTACAGAATTAAGAAATGTATGTACATGAACACAATTCCAACAAGACCCTTGGTCATTTTAAGCCCATGCTGAAATTAAAGAATCTCTCCAAGGACGCCGAAATCGAGTTCGGGCACTAATAAATAATTTTTTTCTCTCCCCCCACCAAGGGAAGGGCGGATCGGCTAAAACCCTGACACTAGATTTTTACTGATGTGCCTAAAAATGAAATATGCAATATATAAAAAATTAATTACTCGCAAAATACTAACACATTTTTTTGTAACCAAAATGTCAAATTTTTGCACTTTTATATTCTTGATATGAGATCTTGTTTATTTTAAATTAGCAGAAAATACAGCCGTTTAAAAAAAAGCCACATTTATCGATTCAGAGAAGTAGCATTTTTCGAAAACACTGTATGAAAACATATGCAACATAGTCCTCCAACCCCTCACTTCTCGACGGCAATGATTCTGTCTACTACTCTGTACAAAAACGTCGTTCGCAAGAAACGTCTAAAAATTTGCAGAAATCAGAATTTTTTTGGGGGGGGGGAGGATCATGGCGACATGTAAACTGACAGGTGGCAACCAATGTTCCGGATGTAACAAGGTCTCTATCTTCAGAGCTGAATAATTCTTATACTTACATTGGGGTTCATTTTTTTTCTAACTCCGGCGGTGATGTAAAAATAGATTAATTTTATTTTTTCCTATTTTTTCCAAATATTCCTCTTTAAATATATTTCCTTCCGGACTTCTCGCTTTTCAAATTCTTTTTACTCATTTTCCTACATAAGTCACCCATCTTTTTCTTCCTTTCATTCATTATTTCTCACTCAAACTTTACTGTCCCGTTTCTTTGGACAACTATCACCGGCAAAATCCGGTAGGGGCAGTGACGAACCTGACTTGCTTATACGATCGTTAAATCTACTATAAATGTGTCTTTGCGGAAGCTGTGTTACGACTGGGGGCAGAGCGAGGAGGGGAAACTTGCAAGTCGTGTAATGACCTTTCTGCAGGTGATTGCAGTAAGGTGTCAACGTGTTTATATGTTTTCTCCTGCGCCCTCGGCCAAGAAAATCTCTTTTCTTTTTACTTTTATAAGAAACCTGGTCAGTAGTATCGAGTAGATTGACACACTGTTTGTGTAACAACAAGTCGGCCTTAATGTCTCATAAAAAGTAAACTTAAACCACAGTGTTTCCTTGAAAGAGACAGTCCTTGATATATGGAAAACTAATGAAAAAGTCACAGTTTTATTTATTTTTGCCATTTTTGTTTGTCTTTAATTCATAACCGAAACCTCCAAAACATATAGTTTATAGGGTAAATATTATTTCCACAAAGCAATGCGTGATACATGAAAACGTGTCCATCATGTATAATGTGTCCAATAGGATACACGGGGTGAAGTCTTAATATCCTGTTCAACCTGTAATTCCTACCCCTATCCTCCAACTAAACAAAACCCTGCGGAATTAATAGTCGTTTCTTTAAAATAACTTATTTTACGCTTTATATAATTGTTTAAAATTTTGTTTACAATAATTGTGTTTTAACGCTTTGAATTTCAGCTAAATTTTATACATAATTCAATTTCCACGTCACAGGGTACTTCATTTCAACTACCTAGATCGTAGGGTGAAGAGAGATAAACCAACAAGATGCAACCAATCCGATGTTTACTATCAAACTTCTATCTCAACATGTTTCGGGCATCATTATGCCCATCATCACGAGAACTAGACCGTGTATTACTGAATATGGTGTTATGCACTGGTTGTGCTGGCTGTGGTTGTGTGGAGTTGGGTCTTAAGCTGTGTGCACTGTGTGAAGGTTACTGTTCGAACAGTAACCTTCACACAGTACACACAGCTTACGACCCAGCTCCACACAACCACAACCAGTGCAGAACACCATATGCAGTAATGCACGGTCTTGTTTACCTGATGATGGGCATAATGATGCCCGAAACATGTTGAGATAGAAGTTTGATAATAAATATCGCATTAGTTGCATCTTGTTGGTTTATCTCTCTTCACCCTACTCTCCATGATGCACGGTCACAAGAACCTAAAACTTACCTAGATCAGTTACTTAATGACTTGTGGGGAATAGTTACTTTCTCTGAAAATCATAGGTAGCACATAATGGCGATGTATGGACAAAGTAGTACCCACTATGCTCTAAAGCGTTATTGCATCAAAATTATAAATTGTGTATCGCACACTGCAGGCATTACTACCCCTTTAAAGCCTAATGGTTACGTGATGCACCAACAGTTTTAACGTTCAACAACTGTATGCTCTGCCCTCACGGTATTTATGTGTTTCGTATTTATCTGAGAACAAACAGCGACTTGTGCCACTTACAGCATAAACTGATTGGTTTTTATAACCGGGATGAAAAGTGTTTACTGTGCGGTACGAACTGGGTCTTTAAATAAAGTAGTCTACGCTTCGTCTTTAAAGGGTTAATGCCCGTCGGGGTTTAAAAGAATTACGCTTGTGGATACACAAGTATAAAATAAGAAGACCGAATTTTACCTTTTAAGGTAAACTCTAAACTCCTGAATTCTTAGACAACTGTTGTGGATAATAAGTTTCATAGTTTCTCTCACGCTCATAAGAACAGTGTTAGCAACTAGCCAATTGGTAGCTGTAGGCATAGAACAAACTTCACTGCTAAGTATATAAGTTGGTAACTAACGGAAGATAATATTTATACTTCTCTCGCTGTCATAACTTATATCCTCACGATATATTTTAATTTTTAATTACCCCACCGAAGTTCAGTACGAGTCTCTTTTCTCCTTATCATAGCTCCACGTTTCAGCCCTTCATTCTAGCTTAGATTTTGTTGTTTTAGACACTTGAAATTCACATTTTTCCCATCCAAATCAAATGTTGGAATGATGCCCTGTATTTGCCGCCATGACTGGGAATAAATCCAGTTCAGAACTTTATACTGACTCCCGTAAGGTTTTAAATCCCTCATGGGAAAGAATCTAAAAAAATACAAAGTCAAGAGGATTTGCAATAAGGTACCAAGTCTGATTGGAATTCCAGAGGTACCCGTTTTGCATATCAACGAAAAATCGAGTACTTCGGCTGTGCTGTCATACCTCTCAGTATATTCCTCAAGAAAGACGTATAATAAGTAAGCCCAATTCCTGCATCATACCTGAAGTTTTATAATCCGCAGTCGTCTTAACTCTTGTCATTCGTCAATTCAACAATTAACAAAAATTGATAAAGTGAACAAATAACCAATTAACAAAAGCGTAATATGAGAAGATATTTTAGCAGAATGTAAACAGAGCTTCTTTTAAGAGACATCCTATAAACGGGCTATGTGCCAGGAAACATTGACCTTACGTCCATGTGTTAAGTGCTGAAATCCTAAGTGTCGCTAGTATTCGAACTAATTATTCTTGTACGAACTGAACCTACTCATTTTCCCTAAATTATAAGACTTTTCCCCTCCTGCCCCCCCCCCCTATAGTACACCAACAGCAGAGGTCCATGCTCTTTTCTTTATCCAGTGTACAGAAACAGAACGTACATTTTTGGGACAACGGTGACAGATTAATGGCGACATTAATAGATCTCGTCGGGCACAAATAGTTTTTTTTAATAGAATATTTCTTTGGCTACTCCCTTCAGCACACCTAAGAAGTAGACGTAGCCGAAACGACAGACAGTCTTCTGATTGATAATCCTTCCGAAACGTGGCCGGTTATATCTCATCCTTTGTTTAAACAAGGATTCTTTCAGCTTCTTCCCAAAAATACCTGGACTGTACTTAGACATAGGCAGTCACAGCCTCTACTTTCAGAAACTTAATTATTCATAATTAATTTCCATAACTTTTGCAGATGAATGACGTCATCAACTAGGTTACACATAATGATATGCATCACAGACAATATACTTTTATCAATATCTACACACAAACAATTGCCAGGTCTTTTATATTATTTGAACTTCAGTCGGCATGTCTTATAGGGTGCTCCTTGTACTATTTTGGGGTGTGTTTTAAATCAGTTATAACTTCTGCAATGCCTCAGCCACAAGCGTTTTATCTGCTGTGTGTAGCGAGTGGACACCGCAGAGTCATATTTCATATTTGGAGAATTTTTACGTATTATTTTCGGTGTTCCAAAGCATGAAGTGTGACGAATTCCGCGCTCCTTATGGCTTGAACATGTTCGTGAGGTACGGAATAATAAAAGACATAAGACACAGACCTTCTGCAATGGCGACCGAACGCGTGATGAATACAGAATTTTTTCCTCCAAAATCGACAGAGTCAACATACCGTTTTATATATATATATATATTATATTCTGACATATGAAATGTAACGTCGTATTACGGAGTTAATATTCACGACATTACCATAGAAATGTGAAGAATTTTGAAACCCTAGAAAGTTATGTTAATTAGGAGTCTGTAGTATTAAAAGAAAAATTAAACTCATTTTCTATATTAAAAAAAAAACAAAATTAGGGACGGGCGATATACACGGATAACATACATCGATAATATTAACAGATTTAGATAATAACCCTGTGATGACCTCACTTAGGAACAAATTGTTTTTATATATACTGCGATGTGTCGCGCATGTTTGTTCCGCAACACAATATTCTTACAGCGTTTAGAAGAACACAACAATTCAAACGCTATCATATTATTATAAATACTGACCCCTTGTTTTACACTCACCTACCTGAGAACGCAGAGCTTCAACAGCATTCTTGTGCACCTGAAAAGAATGCAGGCTGTTTATTATGTTACACCTCTTACATGGCACCTGGAGATAATTTCAGAATTTCGAAACCCTCCGACTTTAAAATAAAACACACACATACGCGCGCGCGCACACATGCATACATACACTATATATATATATATATATATATAACGTGATACGAAAATTTCAGTAAAGGAATCTCATATCAAAGCTGTTCATTAGATTTTGTGAAAAACTGTGACCAGACAAAACAATGTCTCCACCGTTCTTCAATAAAATAATATTGAATTATTTTGTAGGTTCTTACGTGAATTTTGCCACACTAAATTGGGAACTTGTTATAATAAAACGTCTTAATCTTACAGTCAACTTCGAAGTTCGCGTCGTTGCCACGTTATGATAATGATGACAAGGAATTAAATTTCACGATAACGAAAGTCAAATGTCTAATTTTTCAGCTCAGCTGCCTCTCAAGCTCCCCATCTATCCATCTTTTTCTGGCAGTGCTGGATAATACGGTACAGGGCCTTGCCTTTTCGGCTTCTGATTCCTATTATTTCCAGACATTTGTAGAGTTCCTTGAACGGAGAGAGACCTTCGTCTACGTAGGACGACGCAAACACAGGAATGTGTGGGAAATCTACAAACGAGGTAAATGTTCTGCCGTGCTAACCCTGTTACTGCTTCCATATTTTTGGTTTGTGGAAGCTAAATTTTCTGTTCTTCTAGTTATCACAGAACTAATTACTTCAAAAAGAACAGGACACTTCAATTGTGTTATAAAACGACCCTGCCTGTTGTTAACATTATATAGCGTCGCTAACAGATACATGAGTCTGTGGCAATGGTGGAATGATACTGAAAGAAGAACACCTATCTACTCTGAAAGAAGACTCTGTCTGTGCCAGTTTGTTCACCACAAATCAAATACCGTTGGGCCAGGGATCAACAACATAATTATTAGTGACAATATTTGGAATGCGTCTTTCTGCCTTTATACAACTAATACATGGAGTTGAAATAATGTGAACTATAAATAAATAAATAACTAAATAAATTACAGGAAATTCCTCCCATATAACACAAACATAATGCACACAAAACAATTCAGTGCAAGTTTATATTTGACAAATTGGAATGAAGCGGAAAATCGAAATTACACTTAACGTAATGAGACTGAACAGTCTTTGCCGCGAGCACACACTACAGTTAACTTAAAATACTGTTTTAGTTCAATCAATACTTCGTTATTTTCTCACGTGCAATAAAGTATAGGGTGCAAAAGCGGGCAGATAAACACACGAGTCGTCGTGTTTGAACCATAGTTTCCTTTTAGACGATTTTAAAGAAAACTGAAATGAATGGATATTTTTTCCCTACAATCCAAAAACACTAACATTCATGCAAATTCTTTCAGTGGTCATAGGAAACACGTAACCGTATACAAAGAACGAGAAGGATAGAGATACCTTAACAGACGTTCAGCAGATGTGCAAACGTGCCTACAAATGCGTATATATTAGTATGTACATACCCCAGTCGCTATTCGATCTGAGCTTTCCAGCTACGAAGTACCGTGGGAACGACGCATATGCAAGTTTAACTGTGCGGCCAAAGGTACAGCCCGCTGTTATTTATTGCAGCCAACAGCAGAACTTCCTTTAAGTATAAACTCGGCAATTATTTAATTCGGGACATAAGACCGATGTTTCGGGGAAATCTCTTTCAAACTGAGGCAAAAATTTACTTCCAAATGTCGGTTAATTTTTTCTAGACTACATTGGGTTACGTCCTATAAAATATTACATGCTGAGTCCCCACCCTGAGAACCTAAAATTGTCAATTTCAAAACCGCCTCTTTAGGCTTATATGAAAAAATTTATTACAGAAATATTCGGAAACAGCGCTGATTGACTAGTAGGATTATCCCTAACAGAATTACAAGAAAGCTAAAATTTAAACTTTAAAACAAAGATAAAATTAGGAGTCAATGTTCTGAGGAACTCGAAACTCAAATTTTGTGAACTTAACTGCGTGGATAAGGATATGTGCTTAACAGTGCCTCTTATAACAGTTATGCACTTACTCACTCCATGGTGCAGAGTCCTTCTTGAGAAGCTAACTGGTTTGCAACTAGTCAAGAAATTCCCCGCATTTCACGGAACCCGAAGGTTCATTACCGCACTCACAAGAATCCGCCACCTGTCTGTATCCTGGGCCAGCCCAATCCAGTCCACATACCCACATCCCACCTCCTGGAAATCCGTCTTAATATTATCCACCCATCTACGCCTAGTTCTACCCCTGTGGTCTCTTTCCCTCCGGTTTCCCCACCAAGACCCTATACACCCCCCTCTCTTCACCCATACGCACCACATGCCCAGTCCAGCTCATTCTTCTCGATTTTATAACCCGCACAATATTGGGTGAGGTGTACAAATCATTTAGCTCCTCGATATGCAATCTCTTCCATTCCCTTTGTTACCTCGTCCCTCCTAGGTCCAAATATTCTCCTCAACACAATGTTCTCAAACATCCTCAGCTTCCTCTCCTCCCGCAATGTCAGCCACCAAGTTTCACATCCATACAAAACAACAGGCAAAATTATAGTTCTATATATCTTGATCTTTAAATTTTTGGATAGCAACCTGGAAGACAAAAGATTCTGCACCGAATGATAGCGAGCATTTCCTGACCTCAATCTGCTCTTAATTTCTTTCGCAATAGAATTTTGATTTGTTAAAGTTGTTCCAAAATATTTATATTCTTCCACCCTCTCTAAGGTACTATTATCAGTCCTCACGCTCTGAATTCGTCTTGCATTCTGATCTCGAGACATGACCATGTACTTAGTTTTATCAGCACTTACTTCTAGGCAATCTCCCTAGTAGCAGCTCCTAGAACTTCTGCATTTTCCTTTAGAGTATGTAACATGAAACAGTTATGCACTAAATGGCTAAAATAATACTACCTGATAAAATTACAAGAAACGTAAAAATAAAATATTAAAAGGTAATGTAATGAACTTATATGTTAATTTCGTGTTTTCGTTTGAAAAATCGCCACAAAGTGATTCAGTCAACTAAAAAATAAGGCTGGCGCGTCAGTAGTTCTAGAAACAAGAGGGATATGAAAATCAAATGTTGTTTTTAAATCTAATTTTAACGGGAAGACCTAGGGGCTGTTCGCAATCTAGTTTTGACTTCCAACTGCTGAGTTCAAGTGAAGAGTTAGTGGCCGGAACTGGCTCCAAGCTCGGCAATTTCGGTTGATGCAAAAAATGGACTTTACATATTCCGTATAAAAGAATGAAGTAACATGTGTCACTATGGTCAATATACCCTAGGCGATTTTGATAATTATATGGTGATGCGCGAGTCCATGCATTTGTAAAATACACATGTAAAAAGAAATTTACCACTTTAGTGCCCCGGCTCTAATTTATAATATTTTCTGCTATTTAATAAACTTCTTTCTCTCTCACGATTTTTCCTCGTTACACTAACGCTAGTAACAACCTGCAAGAAGCTCTTCCGTAATCTCTGAAAATATACTGCAATGAAGTTGATTCGTTACGTTTCCGAGACAAAGCATTTTCGTGAAAATTCCTTATAAATAATTCAGGAAAAATAAATATAATTTTCTATGTTACAAATTTTTTAAACACAGCTACACTGGTAACAAAGTTCAGAATCCGTGGATCCTCACCGCCATTCCTCCGTCTGTTTTCACGGAGCCGTAACTAATTAGGTACAGTCACTTCACATCATATTCTCTGTTCGCGCAATACTAAACTGAAAGTGGCAGGGGCTAAGTCTTATATCACGATAAGTCAAGTCGTACGAAGTATTTAATAATAATCAAAGTTGGGCTGCCTGTTTTACGCTGAACAGCTAGTTTACTGAGCAGACTAAAATGTGGAAAACTTTAACAATGATGTTTGGGTAAACTACGGTCATAATTTGTCTTTAAAATGGGTATTAGTTTCTTAGTGTGTTCATATATTACCATGAGTAGCAGAAGAAGGGTGGGCCGGGTAGCTCAGTCGGTATAGTGACTGACTACGGACTGGACGGTCCGGAATCAAATCCCGGTGGTGACGAGATATTCCGCCGTCCAGACCGGGACCTGGGGCCCACCCAGCCTCCTGTAAAATGGGTACGGGGTCCTTCCCGGAGGCAATGTGCGACCGGGGCGTGCTGCTGACCACTCACCCCTTACCCTCTAGTGCCGCAGTCATGAAAGAGTAGAGCTATACTTCTACCCACCCTCTGGGCCTCACTGGGCCTGTAACGGGATCACTTTAGTAGCAGAAGGAGAAGCAGTATAAAATAACAACAACGATCGCAAGGGCAGGTAATACAGGGTCATCGAAAAAGATGGACGGGATTTGAAACCGCTATAAATTAAAAAAGTACTAGACGGATTTACACATTTCGCGTCTTAAAATGTTCAGAAAAGTTTAAAGTTTTAGACTTACCT
>Ga0131853_10005849_pt1 | contig 22213 bp, 10 predicted proteins | sample TergutLab28metaG_FD_92764 | JGI IMG/M metagenome (GOLD analysis project Ga0131853, IMG submission 92764) | Labiotermes labralis P1 segment gut microbial communities from Petit-Saut dam, French Guiana - Lab288 P1 (version 2) (version 2) | ecosystem: Host-associated > Arthropoda: Insects >... | reverse complement strand
GGTGTGGCCCAGAGGGTGGGTAGAGGTATAGCTCTACTCTTCCATGACCGCGGCACTAGAAGGGGTGAGTGGTCAGCAGCACGCCCCGGCCGCACTTTACCCCCAGGAAAGACCCGGTACCCATTGTACAGGGGGCTGGGTGGGCCCCAGGGCCGGTCCGGACGGGTGGAAAATCTTTTCCCCACCGGGATTCGATCCCGGACAGTCCAGAACTTAGTCAGTCGCTATACTGACTGAGCTACCCGACCCTCTATGAGAAGAGTTCAGAGAGATTTTATCATAAACGCACATAGGTTTCACGTAAAATGCCCGTCATTCTTGTCACGTTTTAATGAACTTTGAATTTTATGGACAGATTTTCGAAAAATACTAAAATATAAAATTTCATACAAATCTGGCCAGTAGGAACTGAGTTGTTCCACGTGGACAGACACGGACGGACGGACAGAAATGAGGAAGCTAATTGTCGCTTTTCGCAATTTTGCGAATTCTCCTAAAACGCATCAGTAGACAAGACGAAATTTCGCAAAAGGTTCGCCGTTCCTTACAGTGAGCAGGAAAATTGCAATTTTTGTATGCCGGGAAATTAAACGCGAAGGCAAGATTTTGTTGGACAGCCTTCGTTACAAAGCAACCACAACGGCCAGAGTGTGACACTGCCAGCTTACCGCCACCTACTGCTGTGGACAGGTACAAATTTTCTGTTTACTGACTTTGAACTACAGAGGTTGCAAAGATATTAAGTAACGAGTGGGGAAAGGGGAGGTTGCAGGAGAGGGGAGGCTGTAGGAAAGGGGAGGCTTCAGAAAAGGGGAGGCTTCAGGAAAGGGGAGGCTGCAGGAATGGGAGGCTGCAGGAAAGGGGAAGCTTCAGGAAATGAGAGGCTGCAGGGAAGGGGAGGCTTCAGGAAAGGGGAGGCTTCAGGAAATGGGAGACTGCAGGAAAGGGGAGGCTGCAGGAATGGGAGGCTGCAGGAAAGGGGAGGCTGCAGGAATGGGAGGCTGCAGGAATGGGAGGCTGCAGGAAAGGGGAGGCTTCAGGAAATGGGAGGCTGCAGGAAAGGGGAGGCTGTAGGAATGGGAGGCTGTAGGAAAGGGGAGGCTGCAGGAATGGGAGGCTGCAGGAAAGGGGAGGTTTCAGGAAATAGGAGGCTGCAGGATGCTGCAGGAAAGAAAAAGGTTTTGCTACTGAGAACGTCAAATGTGTAAGGAAATTCTTAGTATCTGTGTGAAAGAAAAAATCAGAAAGGTGTGGCCGTGACGTGTTATTAAGTAATTCTTTCCATTCATCTGAGTATATTAAACAAAAAGAAGTAAAACAATTCTTATCCAGACTTGGACAGACCCTGACGGTTCCGGAAGGATGAAGCTCCCACATTTCAAGACAGTCGGCACATAAAGGTGGTTAAGGTTGTCAGTCTTACCCTCCGGCCGCCTTTATCCCCCAGGAAATATTCTTGGTACTCATTTCTCTTCGCGGCTCAGTCGAGCGCAGAGCCACAGTGCGGCCAGAAGGATTAATGTAGATTTCAGTGACACCATCGGCAATGGAACCCGCGACCTCCCGGCTTGTAGCGCAGTGCTTCAATCAACTGCACCACTGCACGGCCCCAAATCTCCGGATCCCCGATAACGTGAGACAGATTTGAACTACTGACATTTTGAACACAAATCATAGCGCGATAAATTTATGGTTCCGCTCAGTGCAGTACACAAGTCAGGACTGTCACAACATCTGTAGCAGTTTGCGCTGATGCACCAAGGATCTGTATCCCTATACTCAGTGTGTGCAAGGGAAAGGGAAGTGGAAAGATACGACAACATGTCGAGTCATATTGCGTTTTTCTTTTGCAAATGCATCGTACTTCTGACAGAACGAAACATACGTGGCAGTGTATACGTTTCCGGGGTTAGAACTGCGAACCTTCTCTCTAACAGACGTTTTACCAAGCAGCTTACTTGCACCATAATATCATAGCTTAAGCCTGTATGTATTGAGTGACCTTGAATATATGTATTTATGTAACTGCTTATGTTTGTACGAACGTATGTGTTTATGTTAGTAGGGTACTGCAAAAAACAGACCGAAAAGTTTCCGTCTCTCTAAGTACCAAATTAATTGTATTGAAGTTCAAAAGCTTTGTTTGCTAATGATTATAATTTGCCAACAGAAATCAAGTAAGTAACGAGAAAATGAACGTTCGGAAAGCTAAACGTTGTAGCCGAACGTAAGTAGTCCGTTGGACCACCCGCTGTCTTAAGGGGTTCCTGTCCTTCAGCCCTCTCGCTTTTACGTACTTCTTCCCTCTAGACGTAACCACTTCGAAACTGTTCGAGGACTTGATGTTTGGAAACTCTGTTTGGCTAGGTGTTGACAAAATTTATAATTTAATTTGTGAAGAAATTAGCGACTTTCGGTTATGTTGTAAGCTTTTTTCTCCCACGGAAATTTAAGCTTATCTTGAGAAAGTTTAAATTGGTCAGCCAACGACAGTAAACTCCTTTTCGTTGTCCGACCAGTCACTATAGCGAAGGGGTCGGAGGTGTCGCCCTGGAGTGTGAGGGAGTAGAAAGTGCAGGGTGGACGATTTGAGGGAGAGAGTGTGTAGTGTTGTAACGGATAAAGAAGTAAGCAATGCCAAGGCTGAGGTGTGTGTTTGTTAAAAACAAAACAATTTGGTATCAATAAATCAACTATAATTACAAAAAATCAAGGTTATATTAATAAATCAACTACATTACAAGGTGCCTGAGAAATCTCATACAACCGAGGATTTAGTCAGGTACAGTGTGATATCAGGCTTTCGCCGCGAAGTAGCTGAGAACTGCCCCCTTCTGGGTTATTACACAGCAAGTAGTGGTAATTTCTTCCAATCATTTTGGATTCTTGAACCCTGAAGATGGGACCAAAGGATTGTCCCGAAACGTCGGTAAGAAATTACCACTATTCGCTGCGTATTAACCAACAAGGGCGCTGTTCACGTTCGGAAAGCTAACTCACAGCTAGTATAATGGCCATTTTGACGGGCAGGTGACCGTGCATCGCGATTAATTCTTATACTAAAACAAACTAGGTGCATTAATTTCTCAAATTTATTTTTGGAATAAAACTCTACATGTTTCGGACAGTTCCTCTGTCCATCATCATTGTTGTGTGTACAGTGAAAAACTCCTGATGATGGACAGAGGAACTGTCAGAAACATGTAGAGATTTATTCCAAAAATAAATTTGAGAAATTAGTGCATCTAAAATAAATAAATCAGGCCCAGAGGGTTCCAGGAAGTTAATGTTCCAAGATTATGTGACAATGGCACAGGATGGTGGTAAGGTTGTCAGCCTTACGCACCGGCCGTTTTTACCTCCAGAAAATACTCCTGGTACTCATTTCTGTTAGAGGCTGAGTCGACCCCCAGGACCATATTGCGATCGGAAGGATTTTATGTCAACGAAAAATTCCAATGACACCAGCTGGAATCGAGCCTGCGACCTTTCGATCTGTAGCACAGCACCTTAACCACTGAGCTACCGCAGTGGTGTATCTAGTTGGTTTTTATTATAAGAATGATGTCCATCTAAACTGAAGTTGTGTTGTAAGTATGAAGTTGTCAGAGGAAGCTTATTGAATTGTGAAAATCCGTGGCCTTGGTAGGGACCAAAACAGAGTAACATCACGTCTGTATGCTCTACCTCTGTTTCATTTCCGACTGTCCAGTAAAATGTTAAAGGAGAAGTTTACAGAGTTGTCAAAACATTAAATGAACACTCTTTTTATAGGAAAGTTTTGTTTTAATGTGTGTCGTTACTGATGACAGAATCCTCTTTCATTTTGTTTAGATGTTTCTGGCCAGGTACACCAGTTATTTAACTGCCGACGTATATTATTCTTGGAAGCACCATTAGAACAGAAATAAACCTTTTATTCGAAACACGTGGATTTGGTACGATATGTTATTGACGTAACACATCTCTAATAAAAGCACAAACCGTTTATACATTAGTTCTGCTTGCATCACCGGGAAATAGGCAAAAGTAGAGAAAGTATAAACAGGAATCTTTGCATCCTTTGGGAATATGCAGCTAATTCCTATTCACAGACACAGATGTAAGCTGCATTTTATGGATCAACCAGAGTTGATTTCGAAGTGTTTTTTACCGCACCATTTGAGTAGTTCTATTTTCCGAAATTTGTGTTTTTCTGATAAAAATTGAGCTGAAAGTAGTCAAATTTATGTAATCTAAATATGTACAGCACTCTTCACATACTTCTTTCAGTTATTATTCACGTGGAAGCTTTATAAAGTGCGCGTATTAAGGAATAAAAGCGTCTTTGCAAATGCCATCTTAATGTACCTTATACGAGACTCGAATTTTGCTGATTTTTTTTTCCAAATACTTGTAATGTAGGCTTTTTACCTAATTTGTATCTTTTATACTCTGCGACATTCTTTATACAGTTGATCTGATGCTTTATAATCTTGCCTGTATTGTTTACGTATTAACAATAATAGTCTCTTCTGTTCAGTACCCTATGATATATACAACTGATACGAGACAGAGTCAAATGCAAAACTTAAAGTGCGGTAAAAATCCGAAACACAGCTCAATTGTCTTGTAAACTGACAACAGTGATACTTATGGTTTGAAGAGTGACCGACAGGTGGCAGTACGATGCAGGAATGCAACACGACGGCGCAGTAGTAGGGTAAAGATGGCGGCCATGAACCAAAGAAGAACTGTGTTCTGTCATCCATTTTTTTTAAGTAGTGAAGGGGTGAAACCCATCGAAATTCATCGACGAAAGAAAGTTCAGTATGGTGATGCATGTCTGTCACTACAGCAAATGTACGAGTGGACAAGGAAGTTCATGAACGGCATTAGTTCTGTAACAGACTCTCCTCGACCTGGTCAGGCACACCGAGTAGTGACATCAGAGGCCATTGTAGCAGTTGAAGCCATCGTGAAGGAAAATCGCCGCGTAACAGTGAATGAAATAGCAGCACATCTGGATATGTATGGAACGCAATGCAGACTACAAAGAAAAATGAAGTCATTGTGCACCTTTTGTGTTCAATAAACTACGAGATAAAAAATATTTAAGGTTTCAATTTGACTCACCCCCGTACATTCTCGACATTTCGGAATTGACCCTTATCCTGCCAACGTGGAGAATATGGTAAGCTCCTAATAATGTCAGAAGATGGCAGATGGGATTTAACTCGGCGTTTAAAGGGTTAAGCTTCACCCTTTACTTCAGACAACGTTTGTCATTATAGTGACGTATTTTTTCACTATTTTATCATTTTAAGTTCTGACGTTCTTCAGGGTTTTCACAATAGGCTGTTGTTCGAAAGGCTCCATGTTACGAGGCCGAAACATGTAGAAGTTTCAGATTTTGTATTATTCAGTTAGTAGAGAAAATTTTGTGTCCCAAGTTTGTTCTTAAACACCTCCAGTTTTCTTCATTGCTTTATTATATCCATCATCCGTTTTTTTTATGCACGAAAAATATATATATATTAATTTTATTTTACAATAGATTTTATCAGACTGACTTCCCCAGCAGTAATGACTTGATCCTGGAAAGAAATTTATGAAGGGTTGCGTTCTTTCAGGCTTCCGCAGCGGTGTAAATGAGACGTACACTCTTCTAGGCTGTTACACAGTGCAGGTTGATAATTTGTTACCGACGGTTCGGGACAGCCTATCGGTCCTGTCTTCAAGAGTCAAGCGGTCCCGGACCGTGTGAACAGAGCGGCACACCACAGTAGCACAGACTGGAGACTGCTCTTCAGAGTATCACGCGAAAAAAAAAATTATTTCGAAAGAAGTAAGGATCATAACATTTCCTATTACCCTGATTCAAAAGCTTGAATTCAGAACAATACGCCTAAAGAAAGGGGAGGGGGACATCATAAGCGATATTTTGAGGGACCTTTTATATTTTATGTTCGTAATGTTGCACATTTGACCGCCACAAATCTTGAAGCCAGTCACCTCAGACAAGCTGTTTTTAATCCAATTAACGTAACACAGCGTACGTCAGCACAATCTTTTTTATTCTTAAACAAGACTACATGTTTCGACTAAAGGTTAATCATCTTCTGGCCCTTACAACAGTTTCGTTACCAGATGCCTTGCCCACTTTGGGATCCCATAGTGTTTACAATTGTGGAATACATCTAGTTAAAACTTTCTAGAAATGTTATGATTTTGTTTATAAAGTGTGTTATTTACAGATTGTGTCTAAACATTAAAATATTTAAAAATTCTTCTTTAACAGTGCGTTGATGATCATCGGATATTCAACTGTTAGTTCCATTGTCTTATTATGGCTGATGTTGGGGTACATCTATTTTTTCTACTATCCTTATCAAATATAAAAAATAGACGTACCCCAACATCAGCCATAATAAGACAACGGAACTCGCAGTTGAATATCCGATGATCATCAACGCACTGTTAAAGAAGAATTTTTAAATATTCTAATGTTTAGACACAATCTGTAAATAACACACTTTATAAACAAAATCGGAACATTTCTAGAAAGTTTTAACTAGATGTATTCCACAATTGTAAACACTATGGGATCCCAAAGTGGGCAAAGCATCTGGTAACGGAAAATGTTGTAAGGGCCAGAAATGACTAACTTTTAGTCGAAACATGTAGCCTTGCTTAAGAATAAAAAAGATTGTGCTGACGTATACTGTGTAACGTTAATTGGATTACAAGCACATCGTGATGCCTTCATTCAGAATACTTTAAATCGTTTTTGATCTAATCAAACTCTTCAAATTACTCAAAATAAAATAGTTTTATTCCATTGAAACACAACAATAGCATACAACCGTCAGCACCCCAGTATGGCTAAATGCTTCGGTATTTTCTAGACTATCTACAGGCCTATATTTTTCAGTACAAGGTGTAGCCGCTGCGCACTATACATTATGGGATCCCATACTGTTTACAGGGTTTGTGTGACAAACATTATAATATATTTTTAGGTTTAAAACATTGTTGAACAGGATGTAGTTTATCTAAACATTACGTAGGTGTTTACTATCAGTTATGAGGTACTTTAATCTTAAAAATTATATCAATTTTATGGTGTATTAACCTTTAGACACCTAATGTCAACTATAGTCTTCGTACCGCACCGCTAACCTCTAAAGTTTCATTTTATATATTTATTCAACAAATATAGGTACTGAATATTTTAAACATGGTGTGTACTCTCCCTTTCTTTCTCTTCAAAATGCAGTTTGTTTCATAATTCTAACGTATTTGGTTTCTGTATTTTTCTCATTTTATATACAGGGTGTGCTAAAATTAAAAAAATGATTCCGGCGCCAAAAGGTTAATACACAAGTATCGAATTATCCTGACTCGTGTGCCCATCTGTAGCATTATAACCAGTTAACTGAGATTAATGAAATCTTCTATTGTAAAACGTTAACATAAGTGACATTTGGTCAAATTCAAGAGCAATGTTATTTTAGTTGTCCACAAAAAAAAATCGTTCTTGAAGGCGGTGCCATTTCATTTTGCAAGTTTCTTCATTTCATCGCCACCAGAATTTCCCCAGAAATCTTCAACTCGCAGTACACAAATGCACTGCATTACGAAAGCTCTTCTGCCTAGAGTACAGAAATGGGTGAAAATTCTCTTAACGTATTTTGATGACAATGAATTGCGAGCTACTGTTTGGAGTCCTTATTTTTTTATTACGCCATTCATCTTTCGCTTTGTTTCACACAAGGGTGTGTGGGTTTCAGGTAAATAATCGCATGCTTCATATTTGCATAACAATAAATTCAAGGATGTCCATAATTAGGTCTTCCAGATGAAAAGGTACACCGCGAAGGTCGTTAATTTTTTACAATCCATTATATTACTTTACTGGTTAAAATCGCCTTTTTTTCCCAATAACTGTCCTAAAATAACTTCGTATAATATTTGATTCCGTATAAAGTTTGCATGTAAAGCAGTGTAATTTAAAAAAACGACAATTCAACATTCGCAAATAAAACATTATATGTAAACATTTGTGATTTATGCTATCAGGTTGATAAGTAGTTTAATATCTTTCTCTGAAAACACTACAATTTGACAATTTTTTGACTGTCATACCAGAAACATAAGCATATGGAGACCACTGCTTTTTATTGTAATGTTATGACCGTCTTACTAACCACCGATATTCTTATAATAAAACCAACTAGATGCACTAATTTCTCAAATTTATTTTTGGAGTAAAACTACGTGTTTCGGACAGTTCCTCTGTCCATCATCAAGAGTTTTTCACTGTACACACAGCAGTGGTATATGTCATACAGGTTATGCTGACAACTTGCTAGCAGGATCAGGACGAATCCAGTTCCGTCCTGATCCTGCTCGCAAGCTGTCAGCAAATCTGTATGACATACACCATTCTGTATGTACAATGAAAAATTCCTGATGATGGACAGAGGAACTGTCCGAAACATGTAGAGTTTTGCTACAAAAATAAATTTGAGAAATTAGTGCATCTAGTTGGTTTTATTATAAGAATTTAAGTGTATCACGATGCACGGTCACCTGAACGTCGAATTCAGCCATCAATACTTTGGACAACACTGCTTGTGCTGTAAGGTTTATGGCGTCCACGTCTTCACGCTGTGCCCAGTGCAAAGTGTTACTCTCCCAGACATGCCGTGCTTCTAACCTAGACAGTTTCTTGCATTCTCTCTGCTAATATTTTAACCTTTTGACGCCTAATGTCAACTATAGTGGTCGTACCGCACCGCTAACCTCTAAAGTTTCATTTTAAATATTTATTCAACAAATATAGGTACTGAATATGCAAAATGCAGTTTGTTTCATAATTCTAACATATTTGGCTCCTGTGTTATTCACATTTTATATACAGGGTGTGCTAAAATTTAAAAAAATAATTCCGGCGCCAAAAGGTTAATGTTCTCTTACTAACAAGAGAAAACAGTTCCATTCCTGGCAGGGAAGAATTTTTCCACTTTCTTACCACAACGAATATTTGATTTCAAGCCTGTAGACTTCGATGGCCAAGCTGCCACAACATGAGACTCACCACTCACCTGTAGTGTGATGTGTTACTAAGTTACTTATTCTTATTACTGTAGCCCTTCAACCGTGTCCATATCTTGATATTTAATTAAAGTCTTCTGACTTCCCATGTAACAAGAGATCCCATTTTAAAGGTGTCCACGTTTTCATGTGTGATCTTGCATTTTTATCTATAAAGGTAAAGGTACGGGTAAAGGTAAATTTCACCCTAGAAGAGGCCACGAAGACCCAGAGGGTGGGTAGAGGTATAGCTCTACTATTCCATGACCGCGACACTAGAAGGGGGTGAGTGGTCAGCAGCACGCCCCGGCCGCACTTTACCCCCGGGAAAGACCCGGTACCCATTTTACAGGAAGCTGGGTGGGCCCCAGGGCCTGTCGGGACGGGTGCAGAAAATCTCCCCCCCCCTTCTGCCGGAATTCGATCCCCGCACCGTCCAGCCGGTAGCAACTCGCTAGAACGATTGCGCTATCCTGGCCCGCGAATTTTTATCTAAATTCACTAAATAAATAAATATCGAATATGATATTATTCCACGAAAGACGATCTGTGCATCATTAGACCACCACTCACCATGCGAAAGGACAGTCATGGTTCCTGAAAACTGCAATAGTTGAAAAGACTGATCATTAAACTTCGCGTTTAATATAAAGGTGTGATCACGTGACAGTTTGCAGGTTGCCGTGTATATGGTAAACAAAAGGAGTACCTGTTTGTACACATTTCCCCCATTGCTCTGTTTTTACAGTCCTTGATTGATGACAACTCGTTACACTTGACAATGGGTGTTGGAAGTCGTTGTTTCACACAAGCGTCAGACAAGTGAAACACCCTGCTCCCGGACTTCTTTACATGGTAGCGGAGGCTGACTCCTGCATCACGCCCATTTTGGCAACTCCCTGCCTCGCAGCATCTCGGTTGGTATCGAGTTACCTGCAGACTGTCAACCAGTTGTCCTCTGCATCTCATTGATACACCGCATTAGAGTATGTCCATATGGTCCTCGTCGGGAATCGAGAAAGCCGGATGTTGTCTTTCACACATCAGCAGTTCACACACAAACAAATGAGTCACGACATTGAGCCGCATATTTTGAAAATTAGTGCCTTCTGTATTTAGACGCCGAGTAGACCGGTATAAGTGTACCAGTTTTTTTTTTCGGAGAAACTAGCCGCCTCAAAAACAGAGGAAATTGACGGGGGCGTCACAACGCAGAAGACGCTGAGCTTGAAGTGTCAGCTTTTCTGGCGTAAAGCCTATAATTCAAGCGAGGTTATTTAGTGATCCAAACACACCCGGACTTTGGAAATTAAACCCGCAAATATCTAAAATATTGGCAACAACACAAATGAAAATGCTGGCATCTGTATGAGGAAAAACTGACGGCGATGATATAAATGAAACTGTTGACATGTATTGCGAAACTTGTACTAGGATGTATGGTTTTACAAGGTTTTCAGATAAATTTAAGAGTATGTATAAAAATATTTCATAAAAACATTAAATACAGGAAAAATCTCGGACATCATATGGATAAAAAACTCGATTGCCTTATTGTAGCTTCAAAATGTTTCTGAAATTCGCTGGTATAATTTACAGGAAATCCTACTGTGAATAAAGAAATATACGTTGATATATTTGTCGCCTTGGGGCTTCAGTAGAAGGAAACGCCCAGAAAAATGGTGAAACAAAGTAAGGTTTCTCCTTTACGACACTGCTCCAGCACACCGGTCTGTTTAGGTAAAACGTTTTCTTGGCAAAGAACAATGTGACCACACTGGAGCATCTCCCATGCTCTCTGACTTGGCTCCAGCTGACTTTTACCTGTTCCCTCAGCTGAAATCAGCATTGAAAAGATGGTGCTTTTGTGATGCTATTGCTGACATTGCGAATGTGACAGAAGAACTGTGTGAAGGTAATAACAAAATGGTTTTCAGGAATGTTTCCAACAACTTTACGGTCGCTGGCAGAAGTTTATTGTTGACAAGCGGTACTATTTTGAAGAAAATGTAGTTTAAGTGTCAGTACTCCTTCGTATTTTCTGGAATAAAATGATTCCGGGAAACTTTTGAAGCTGAAACGTAGTTCCTTCAGGAAAATTTCAGATTCTTCTGTAAAAATCGGAGAGGTAACAAAGATAGTGTAATTCAAGAAGGATAGATTTCTGTTCGACTCGATGGTAGGTGCTCACAGTAGAGGCACAGATATGAGACACAACACTCAAGAAATTGAAGTGCAAATCTTTAGCTAAATGAAGAGAAGATTCGCTGTTGCACGGTAAAAATATCGCGTTCCTGATCGCGCAAGTAAATCCTCGTGGGATTCCATTTAGGGAAAATGATGCTAAGCCCACATAAGTACCACTCCAAGTGTGGGTCGTATCATGAGGCAACATAAAAATGTCTCGGCTGTTCAAGGTGTGGTGCATCAACGAATCTCTCGACATGGTTCATACCGTCTACTGCAAAGACCTTTCATGGGTTAGAATTGTGTGGGAGGGATTCAGCACTGTACAATAAACCACACTAGGTTCCATATAATGTGTGAAGTGCGTGACGCAGTATGCCCACGTTGCTCTGCCTTTTTTACAGAGCCTGATATCTTCATCCAAGGTCCAACTGTCCCACTCCCACATTATGAAGCAGTGTCCGTGTGGTTCAGCTTATATGCACCAAGCATCGGAGATACCGGCATGGTGCCACGTCTCTGAAAACAGTATTCGTGACACCATCGTCGTAACACAAATCTTACTTACACGTTTGTTTGCTGAAAGTGTCAAAAATGTGCAGTGATCCGACGAGGAAAGAACTTGGTCTGTGAGGAAGGAACTACACCACCCGCCCCTTTCTTCCCTAAACTTTCTTCATGTGGGGTTGCTGTTTCACCCTTCAGTTCTCCTGATCTGAGTTGACAAAATTTGTTACTTCTTGAATGTTGCCTCCCTCATCACCACGTGAAGGAGACGGTCTATATATATGTAGTGAGATTGAAGCTGTATATATATATATACAATAAGTATTCGCGTAAAGCTGACAAGAGGTGATCCTCCAGCTTCTTTTTTTGTGGGGCATCTGCTACCTCATCTCCGTACATAGTAAATACTTTAACAATTTTTGCAAGGGACCGAAAAGGAGTATCGCTTGGAAGACCAAATAAGACTAAGGACTTCTAATCTGAAGAACATGTCTGTTAATAGATATATCTCTGTATGACGTTATATATATATATATATATTAATATTTTTTTATTTGTATTCAGATTACAAAATAGAAAGTCCGTTTGGAAGGGATGAATATTAGTTACATTCATTATATTTATTTCTGTACATTCTAACAAATCTCTGGATATGCATTCTATCTCCACTTATCCTACGTCTTCGTGTCTGCCTCCTGTTCCTAAAGTTGAACAAAACTGAATATAGTGTGAAGAGAGAGAAAATCCAACGAGATGCAACCAATCAGATGTTTATTATCAAACTTTTATCTCAACATGTTTCGGGCATCATTGTGCCCATCATCAGGGGAACAAGACCGTGTACTACCGCATATGGTGTTCTGCACTGGTTGTGCTGGCTGTGGTTGTGTGGAGCTGGGTCTCGAGCCGTGTGCACAGTCGAACAGTAACCTTCACACAATGCACACAGCTTACGACCCAGCTCCACACAATCACAGCCAGCATAACCAGTGCAGAACACCATATGCAGTAGTACACAGTCTTATTCTCCTGATGATGGGCATAATGATGCTCGAAACATGTTGAGATGGAAGTTTGATAATAAACATCTGATTGGTTGCATCTCGTTGGTTTTTCTCTCTCTCTTCACACTACGTTCATGATGCACGGTCACAGGAACCTAAAATTGAATATATTTGTAACTTTTCAGAAAATACGTCTTTGTCTCCGAAGTTTGTTACGAGGGTTGCTTATATCCTAATATTAGACTTAAGTCATGCTTTACTGTCTTCTTCACTTGGACAGTTCGCTGTATCTGTCTTCACATAGGACGGTGTAATCTGCACAACATTCCATTCGTCAGCCCACCTTACAAACCCATATTATCACACCAGTACACAATTTAAGAGCCAAGAACAAGAGCCATAACAGCCCACACAAAACATGCTGGGCGTTTACAATTAACACCACCTTCACTAATTGCCTTTCCGAAGCCATCAGACTGTCCCTGTACGAATGTCTTCGCATGACATGAAGCATTGTGTTAAATACAAACTGTCCAAAAGTTAAAATGTGGAATTTTGTGACACTTGATGTTCCCCCAGCGAGGTTGCTGAAGATTCAAGCCTTCTTGCTCGTCACTCTGTGTCGCTGGGCGAGTATATATCGACGTTTCGAAACACCGTATTTTCTTCTTCATTATCAAGCAGTCCAAGGAGAAGAGCTGCGCTGTCGGTGTCAGCGTCGCGTTGCCTATGTCGATGAGTCAGTCCGTCCGTCCGTCCGACCGTCCTGCTGTCAAGCCCCACCCCCCTGGGGCTCATGACCTGATATGGACGTTGTTGTGACACTTCGTGTCGTACAGTCCGTGTCTGTCACTTGTCAGTAGTCTCAGTCATTTTCCGCTTTACGCAGTCACATAGTATTTACTTGCTCCATGTAGCAGAGTCCTTCTTGAGAAACTTGCCGGTTTTCACCTAGTCAAGAAATTCCCCGCATTTTATGGAACCCGAAGGTTAATTACCGGATTCTCAAGTGCCCGCCACCTGTCCCTATCCTGAGCCAGCTCGATCCAGTCCGTATCCCCACATACCACTTCCTGAAGATCCATCTTAATATTATCCTCCCATCTACGCCCGAGTCTCCCCACTGGTCTCTTTCCCTCAGGTTTCCCTACCAAAATCCTGTATACACCTATCCCCTCACTCATACGCGCTACATGCCCTACTCATCTCATTCTCGATTTTATCACCCGAACAATATTGGGTAAGGAATATAGATCATTCAGCTCCTCATTATGCAGTTTCCTCCACACCCTGTTATCTCGTCCCTCCTAGGCCGAATAACGTAGTTACATACTTAAAATGGTTCGAACAGTTAGGCCTACGTTTACACTTATTAACAGCCGCACGGGGTGTTAGGAGGTGTGAGTGATTAGGGTAGCGATTGGCTAGAGGGTGACGGATGAGGGAGGGTCCTCTTTACTAGCTTGGAAGTCACGGCCCAAAAGACGTGAAATTTCATATGATTCTTCATGGTAGTGTTAGCCGAGTGTACTGAAGTGCAGGCCGTCTTGGGCTCGTGAGAGACTGAGGGTTGTCACGATAATTACCGTTGAGGATTGTCACGATGATTACCAGTGAGGGTTGTCACGATGATTACCGTTGAGGGTTGTCACGATGATTACCAAGGCTGTTCTTGTTTTCTGGGTAAGAATTGTTGTAGTCGGTGAATATGTAGCGACTTTCGAGAGGAAGCAGCTGTCATTATTATCAGGTGTGTGTGTGTGTGTGTGTATATATATATATATATATATATATATATACACACACATATATATATATATAAAACAGTTTATAAGATGTCACTTCCCAGGGGCAATTTATTTCCTTGAATCTCTCGATTTTTAGGTCTCGTAACCATAGTAAATCAGTGCAACCAGTAAGTGTCTATGATTTTTGCCATAGCTAGAAGCAATAAGTGGGCCGGGTAGCTCAGTCAGTATAGCGACTGGCTATGGGCTAGACGATCCGGGGATCGAAACCCAGGGAGGCGCGAGATCTTTCGCACCTGTCCAGACCGACCCTGGCTTTCACCCAACCTACTTTACAGTGAGTACCGGGTCTTTCCCGAGGGGTAAAGAGCGGCCGGGGCGTGACGCTGACCCTTCACCCCTTCTAGTGCCGTGGTGAAGAAAGAGTACAGCTATACCTCTACTCCCCCTATGGACCGTACGGCCTGTACAGAGCCTCAGTGCCTGTACACTTTACTTTTTTTTAGAAGCAATAGAAACATGTAGAGTTTGGTGGTTCTCAAAAACCTTTTGACAGTCCCCGTTTCACTGTGTCAATACAAACTGCATGTATTTTACAGTCTAAAGGGTATTTATTACACACGACATTCCGCAATGAGTTCCGGTTCTTTCTTAGAGCCTGAAGTCCATTGCAATAAAATATTTTAATTATTTTGTTAGGAAAATTTGTGACTGTTTTTTTTCCGAGGAGCTTCAGCTTTTCTTTGATTCATTTAGCGTTTTCCATCCCGAAGTGTTATAACATATAAATACAACGTGTCAGTTAATAACACAACACTTTATTTTATATAAAACAAAAATAATATATTGTCAGGGCGACATGTTTCGACCTTTATTAGGTCATCTTCAGGCTCTCAGAGGGCCTAAAGATGTCAGTCAATAGCACAACGCTTTATTTTAGATACAACAAAAATAATATGTTGTCAGGGCGACATGTTTCGACCTTTATTAGATCATCTTCAGGCCCTCTGAGAGCCTGAAGATGACCTAATAAAGTGTTGTGTTATTGACTGACATGTTGTATTTATATATTTTCTTTGATTCACTTCTTGATAAGATCTTCAAATAAAATTTGGAGCCAACTATATTCTTACAGTGCACTGCGATGTCTTCCGTGTTACAGGCTTTGCAACGACAGGTTCATGCATTAGCATAAATTAGAATGATTTTTTCAAGATAAGAAAACCCGTTTGCTGCTGGAGCCGTTGGACACTGGTGATGTTCAACCTTCACCTAAAAATTCGAAACGGAATATAGTATCGTGAGAGAAACCCCGATCACAGGCACGCTATGAAGCAGATGCGCTGTACGATAAATAACAATGGTCTTCTCTGTTCTGTGAATCAGGCTGAAGAAAATAATTTGCAATTTGTGGCTGAATATCGGAATCAGCATTTAAAACTCTCTCAGAATGTCCTTACACATGTTTAGCCCATTCACATTTTTCTGTTAATTTCATCATAATAATATATTCTGGATTGTGAAGTGAGATAGAAAACCAACAAGATACAACTGTTGCATCTTGTTGGTTTTCTATCTCACTTCACAATTTGCTCACGATGCACGGTCACTGAAACCTAAAGCTTAAATATTCTGGATTGTTTCGTCATTGTGTGAAAATGCATTTAGCATCGCAAATGACAAGAAAGTCTTCCTCATATCCCAGAAATAACTAACACAGAAATAGCTTAACGTATGGAGCTACTAATCATAAATTAGTATATGCAAAACGCCGGGACACCATAGACATACTTCGCAGGAAATACATGTAACTAGCAGCGACTTAAATCAAGTGATAAAACATGAAACAAAAATAGTGCAAATGCTCTGTAGCCGAATGTACTGCCAGGTGACAAAGGCAAGGCCACCCTATAGCTCATGGTCCTTAGCAGCATCTGGATTTTGAACACGTAAGTAAGGTTCTGGTATCTTACCTGTCAGCATTTGTATATAGCTAAACTGACAGACAGTGCAGATGGAGAAATAAAGAAGAGGCTAGGAATCTCTTTCCCGGCACGGCACACTTTAAATAAATTGTAGAGTACACTCATGCCAAAAACCATTCAAGTCAAGTATGTAAAATGTTGATCTGCCTAAAATAGCATTACCTAACATGTAGTATTGTAGATCAGTTAAAGACCCGTTCATTTTAAATCAATTGTAAAGTAACGTACGAATAAAATAAGTGGCTTATTTCTTGAAATGTGAATTTCTCACATAGGTATTTATGTAGAGTATTTTGGAGTCTTCTGCGATGTTACGGCATTTGGGTTGGTAAATAGTTACCTGTTTTTCGGATGAGCTTCCTGCCTCGTTCTTCAGGGTTACGGCAGTCCAAGTCCTCTTGAACTACTTTTCCGAAATATCCATATTTGTTTACAGTTCGACAAGGCTTCATAATCTAGAATATTTAAAACTTCCTTCTTCTTCATCTTAAGAACACATTTGTAGGCGCTTCAAGAAAACTTCATCACTTCTTAGATTGAATAGGAATCATCTTTGGCAAAACAAGCAGACTTTAGTAGCTGTAATACATTTTATATATTCTATGTATTTTCTTCATTGAAAATATTACATCAGATTGTGTCACCTAAATATACAGAAACAATCAGTAGCTCATTTTGTTACCCGTACGGTGTATTAGACACACATAGACTCTTTTTATGTTGCAGTATTTACAGTAATCTGAAGTCCTAATGTGAATATTTCATTAGTGGATACACACTCCTAAAAACATTTGATCTACTTACTATATGTGCTTTCTTTTAATTATTTTTATTATAAAAATACCTCGACTAATTTATTTTTAGCTTCCCACACACACACACACACACACACACACACACACACACACACGCACACACGCACGCACGCACACACACACACACACATAAAATTTTAGGAAATGTTTGGAACTTAAGAATTATAATAGAATGTTAAACATTCACGTATCCGTAAGGAGAGGATCCATGGAACAGGTCTATGTGTCTCCATGTTTCTGTGACTCCTGAAAGGTTCAGTAGATTTTCCTCAAATACAGCAACATTTAAGTCCCAGTATGTAACAAACGAAAATGACTTCAGTGTGTAAAATCAGAGATAACTGTACATAACATTTTTAAATTCAGATTAGGGCTATCTTAAAATGTAGAATATTTCAAAGTTTTTGATTGATTTTCAAGTCGTAGATAGGTTAGCCTACAATCTGTCGACTACTGAACAGGTAATGTACTTCGGCTTTTGTTGCATTGGCTAAGTTACGCGGGTATAAGAAATTTCTTGCACGTTATTTAAACTCTTTGTGTGCGCTGTATTTCTCGTAGACGTATATTCATAAAACATAATATGAAAAATCAAGAAATAATATAGTTCATATACTCGAAGGTTTTCAAACACGGGTGTCGCTGGAGTCTTAACAGTATCGAGCTGATTTCAGCCATTAGATGAGCTTCGGGTCTACTACACATCTCTGAACTTAAGACGTAATCAATATGTCTGCAGTAACGTTACTGTGGCTTACAAAAACTTTCAAATATGTCCTAACATATTGGCCATTTACTTACACCCCGTGGTACGTTTCCAATGACGGTACGATAGTCCAGAACAGCTCTGGTGCCCACGTCCCAAAGGTTGCCGAATTTGCAAGCGAAACAATCACTTACATCTAGTACATGCCTTGCAAATGCCACGAGATGTAACCTGTGCCACAGACAGGCCTTCATATTGTCGTGATAGTCCTAACGTTCGGCAGTAAGTTGGAAGGATTTCTGATGATAAATTATTACACTAATATCTACAATTTTTTTATCAATTTTTTTCTAAGGAAACCTACGACTGAATTTCAGGAACTGAATTCATTGGTTGAGAATCAGGCACTTTCCGTCCGTTGAACAGAGGAGGGCAAGTCCTTTCTGTCTTCAGCACAAGACAACGGCTATGACAAGAAACCTAATAATTCTAGTGACGCTTTCTGTAATATTTGTAAGTGATTATATGTGACAGGTTTATTATGAATCGTGAATTCGGAGGTATTTAGTCATGAAATAAAAAGAGCGTTGCAGTTTTATATTTGCTGCTGTGTGCATCCTACGATGAGAAGATAGAACTTTAAAATAAGATAAGACATATATCGACAGCCATCCTCAAGGATTGCAGTAGCGCTGCTGGAGGAGTAAAAGACGATTGTTTATTTAAAAAGTAAAAGAAAACAAACATAATTATAAAAAATGTAACGGAAGAAGAGAAGTATTAAGTTTAAACATAAAATGATAAAACAAATGACCCTCAGTTTTCTAAACTGGTTAATACATATTTACTTACTTACTCCATGGTGCAGAGTCCTTCTTGACAAGCTAACTGGTTTGCAGCTAGTCAAGAAATTCCCCACATTTCACGGAACCCGAAGGTTCATTTACGCACTCACAAGCGTCCGCCACCTGTGTCTATCCTGGTCCAGCCCAATCCAGTCCATAAACCCACGTCCCACCTCATGGAGATCCAGCCTAATATTATCCACCCATCTACGCCTAGGTCTCCCCAGTGGTCTCCTTCCCTCCGGTTTCCCCACCAAGACCCGATACACCCCCTCTCCTCACCCATACGCGCCACATGCCAAGTCCATCTCATTCTTCTCGATTTTATCACCCGCACATTATTGGGTGAGGAGTACAGATCATTTAGCTCCTCGTAGGTTATACATATTACATTGGCATTTTATGGTTAATATTTTTTAATTATCTTCATTGGTTTTATTGTTATAATCGCATTTATATTTTGCCTTTTGCATTTTTAAAATTAGTAATTGTCTTTTAAAATTCCTACAGTACTGCTTTGTTACCTGAAGATGGTTGCTAAGCAGAAATATATCGGGCCGTTAGAAACATTTTTCAAAATTGTACCCTCTGCGTTGTACTATATCGTCAGTGGTCCATTATTTGTGTGAAGGGGCCCATGAACACTTCCAAACATGTTCATAATTTCGGATTCCGAAACTGAGTATGGCACCTTCCATAAGTAGCAAATTTGTGAATAAAATTTTGATCTTGTTTGGCATGAATTAACACAATAGAGATTATTATTTTCCGTTAAGGAAAAACTGGCTCTTATAACGCTGAAGAATATTTCGTTGCTTTGAAAAGAATTATGCACGTGGACAATGACGTATGAGAACTGCACGTTTAGTGAACAGTGAACCGGCTTTAACTCGTAAGTAATTGCTTTATGTCTTAAGGTGACAAAACCGACGGGCAGACCTTGGTGTCCTGCCGCTGGCTGACTTGGCGCAGACGGACGGAACACGGTTTGCATTGCCCTGTCGTGCGAAGGAAGGTGCCTTGCCAACTAATCTAAACGCAGATAGACAGCCTTCCTGTTGCCTTGCCGAGGACTCGTTCTCAGATCCCTATAAGGGCATGGCAGCATTACCTTCTTTTGTTGTCTCTAACAAGGACATGGTGTAGTCTAGACACTACCAAAAACTTGTTCTGACCTAAAGCTTCGTATATAATACAGCTGTACATATTTTAAAGGAAATCAAATTCCTGAACGTTTACGTAACAACTTGCATACATCTGATTACTGGAATGAAATATATTTATAAATAAATTGAAGTGATAAATATAATTTACTGTGCGATCACTTACTCGTGTAATGAATTGATAGTGTTATGCAGGCCAAAGGCTATTGAAGTTTTGCGGCAATAAAACTGTCGCAGTTTCAATGGGATATCTCAAAAATATCCTAACAGGGAAATGAGAAAAATAAATTATGGATAATGAAGGAAAGTCTTGGTCCATATAGAATGACTTGCATACTCGATGCAAATAAGAAATGACGTCCATTTTACGACGAATATTAGGCTGATTCCCTCTTGGATTAGTTTCAAGCACGAAACTATTTTTTCCCAAAATAACAGACAGGTTAAAACTAAAAATTAACGTAACCCCAAATTTCACGACGATGTTATCAGGTCACGGCAATATTAAATCGTACTTATACAAATACAAAATTATAGACAGTCCAACGTGCTCATGCAAAAAGGGAGAACAGTCAGTAGATCATATAATATACGAGTGTGAATTACTGCAGCAGGAAAGAGGAACACTAAAAGCTGCAGCACTACAGACAGAGAACTGGCCCATAAGTAAAGACACTCTCATTAAAAAATACAACAAAACTTTTAAGAAATTTACAGAGAGCATAAACTTTGACAAACTATAAAGTACAAACTAATATGCAGTAGAATCATCAACTTGTAAACTCGTACTTAGAAACTAAGTAACCATAGATAATAGGAAGCAACCACAGAGCATGTAGTATTACTAGTAGTAATGGAGCATGCATAATAATAATAAAAAAAAGCACTTCCAATTCAACCAGCCTTCTTAAGACATATTTTACGTCATAATTCCCTGAAATTTTTTCCAGTCGACCCTTTCACACAATGTTTCTTTGTGTTTTTTTTATATGGTACCTTATTATAAATGTCTCACTGTCTACCTCTCCAGTTTAATCCATTTCACATTTTTAAGAAGACAAATGAATAACTTCTCACTACAAGTACATAATTCGATACATATGCTAATTATTTCATTTTTTTGGAGCTACACTCTAAAGTTCACTCTAAATGGAAGAACGAGTAAAATTATATACGAATATTTCAATTTTAAATCTTCGCCTTCTAAGAAAGGAGAGCTTACAGGAAAACAAATCTAACTGTGGTTTCATGAAACTACTATATCTAAACTTTTTAACAGTACCTTTTGATGTAATTTTTATGCCACTTCATTAAATTATACACAATAATATTTATAGATTTTGAGCTCTAACTACGGATTATTATTGTATTTCTCATTACAAGAAATATGTTGCATTTGGAGTCAAAACTTTAACATAAACAGTGTGATGCTGTAAAAACCAAAAAACATAGTCTGTCCCAATTCACCGGAAAAAAATATTAGGAAAACAGTAGTGTAGGTTTCGGGTGAAACCCGTTTGACTGTGAGGAAGTGGGAGAAATTCTCGGTGGTAACAGCAGAATATCAATAGACAATGCAACCTTAGGCTTATGGACAGTGATTATGTCGTAATTTTGCTTCTGTAAAATAAGTCATTACTTTAATTACTGATATGTACGCCACGTGAAATAACAGCGTGACGCTTATTTTATCCGGCCGCCTTTTAAGGATCTCTCACGTGCATAGTGTGGAAAGTCAGTGGAAATGGGACCGTCTGGTACTGCTGAAGGGTTATAACGTGTAAGACTCCAATTTGTGGAAAGCGTAGCTAGAGGAGGGATTTGTTAAATTTTTCCTTCTAAATTTCAAAGGTCCTTATGCCAGTTACTTACTCTTACTTACTCCATGGTGCAGAGTCCTTTTTGAGAAGCTAACTGGTTTGCAGCTAGTCAAGAAATTCCCCACATTTCACGGAACCCGAAGGTTCATTACCGCATTCACAAGCGTCCGCCACCTATCTCTATCCTGGGCCCCTCTTTGCCTCCTGTGCGATGCTTCCCCTGGAAACACTCTCCCCCGGAGATCCGAGTGGGGGAGTAGTTTACCTCCGGATTGTTTTGTCTCCAGAGGAAGCATCATGCCTGCAAGTATTTCTTAACATGAATGTTTTACAGGGAGGGGTTGTTAGCACCTCG
>Ga0131853_10005847_pt1 | contig 22217 bp, 21 predicted proteins | sample TergutLab28metaG_FD_92764 | JGI IMG/M metagenome (GOLD analysis project Ga0131853, IMG submission 92764) | Labiotermes labralis P1 segment gut microbial communities from Petit-Saut dam, French Guiana - Lab288 P1 (version 2) (version 2) | ecosystem: Host-associated > Arthropoda: Insects >... | reverse complement strand
GTCCGCCGGTCGTAGCGGGTGGTGGTGTGGTGGTCTCCGGGCGCGACGTACAGCCGGTTGCGCCGGGACCCGGGAGCCAGGTAGTTGACCGTGGCGGTTGTCATGACCGCGCCGTCAGTAGAAGAACGCGATCGTGCGGAGTTCGACGCTTTCCCGGTGGTGCCCCTCCCCGGGAACCGTCGGGTCCCGGAACGAGGTGTGGGGCGCGCGCCAGGCGACGCTGTGGTCGGTGTCGTGCAGTTTCAGCAGGATCGTCTCGTCGTCGCGAAGGTCCGGGAAGTACCACCAGCGGTGTCCCGGCGCGTGGGTGAAAACCGTCCCGGCCGGCTCGGAGTCGGGGTCGGCGATGTCGGGGACGCTGCCCGGGTCCGGCAGTTGGTCGACGAACAGCAGGAGGTTCGGCGTCCCCTCGTCGTCGGCGACGCTGCGGTAGTCCAGCACCGCGAGGGGCTCATCCTGCGGCGGGGGGCTGAACGCCCGCCACAGGCTGGTCATGACCGCCCTCCGGTAGGGCCGGTCGGAGGCGGCCGCGAACCGGGCGTCGGCCCGGCCCGGATAGATGTCCACGTGGACATCGGGCGCGGGCGGCTGCCCGCCGTTGCGGTCCGGGCCCGACCGGCGGATCACCCAGCCGATCAGGGCGACGTCATCAGCGCCGGTGGCCTCTTTGACCAGGGCCTTCGCCTCCGGCACGTACACGTCGTCCAGCTGGGACGGGTCGTTGAAATCCGTGACGTCGCTGCGGTGGCCCAGGAGGGTGAAGCCGCTCGCGTCCAGGGCGAAGTCGTCGCGGAACGGACGCCCGTCCGTGATCTCCACTTCCCGGGGCGCGTACCGGGTCGTGGTCATGTGCCCGCCGGGACCGACATACAGCCGGTTGCGCCTGGAGTCCGGCGCGACATAGTTCAAAGTCGCCGAAACACTGGCCATTCACCCACTATGCGCCTGTTTGACCGGCTCGCCTAGAGCCCGCCGGAACAGGGCCTCGGTCCCGTCCCGCTCCGGCGGCGGGTCGGCGACGAGACCCTGCATCACCAGCCCGCAGAACGTCGCGGCGAGCAGCCGGCCGGTCAGCGGGTCGGTGCGGGCCGCGAACAGTTCGGCCAGCTCGGCGTCCCAGGCGGCGCTCGCCGCGCGGAGGCGGGGCCGGTGGAGCGCGGCGACGTACAGTTCGTACTCCACGATGGCGTTCGCCCGGTCCTCCCCGGCCAGGCTGGCGACCGCCAGGCCGGCCAGGGCCCCGGCCAGGTCGGCCCCGGCGGGCAGCCGGACCGCCCAGTCCCGCATCCGCCGGATGTTGTCGGCCGCCGCCGTCTCCAGCGCCATCTCCAGCAGGTCATCGAGAGTCGCGAAGTGGTAGGTCGTCGAGCCGAGCGGGACGCCAGCGGCCGCGGCCACCGCCCGGTGGGTCAGCCCCTCCACTCCGCGCTCGGCCACCACCGCGATCGCGGCCCGCGCGATGCGGTCGCGCCGCCCCGGGTCACCGGCGCCGCGCGGCCGCCGGGCCCCGCCGGCTCTGCTCGTCGTCATCCTGTCCCCCTCTTCATATGGACAATCGTACAAACTATGCGTACAAACGTACATATGACGGCTTCAACCGGCGCCGGCAGAGAGGAGACCCGATGAGTCCGCGAACCTACGACTTCATCATCGTCGGCGGCGGGTCCGCCGGCAGTGCCCTCGCGAACCGGCTGTCAGCCGACCCGGCCCACCGCGTGCTGGTACTCGAGGCCGGGCGGCCGGACTACCCGTGGGACGCGCTGGTCCACATGCCGGCGGCCCTGACGTACCCGATCGGCAACCGGTTCTACGACTGGAAATATGAGTCCGAACCCGAGCCAAACCTGCACTACCGCCGGATCTACCACGCCCGGGGCAAGGTCCTCGGCGGCTCCAGCAGCATCAACGGCATGATCTTCCAGCGGGGCAACCCGCTGGACTTCGAGCGGTGGGCCGGCGATCCCGGCATGGAGAAGTGGGACTACGCGCACTGCCTGCCGTACTTCAAGCGGATGGAGAACTGCCTGGCCGCGCCGGGGACACCGGACGAGCGGTTCCGCGGCACCGACGGGCCGCTGGTGCTCGAACGGGGCCCGGCCACCAACCCGCTGTTCGAGGCGTTCTTCGCCTCCGCCGAGCAGGCCGGCTACCGGCGCACCACCGACGTCAACGGCTACCGGCAGGAGGGCGTCGCGCCGTTCGACCGCAACGTGCGACGCGGCCGGCGCCTGTCCGCGGCCGGCGCGTACCTGCGCCCGGCCATGGGCCGGCCGAACCTCACCGTCCTCACCCGTTCGTACACCACGCGGGTCCTGTTCGACGGCACCCGCGCGGTCGGCGTCGAGTACCGCCGCGGCCTCAGCGCCCCGCGGCGGGTGCACGGCAAGGAAATCATCCTGTGCGGCGGGGCGGTCAACACCCCGCAGCTGCTCCAGCTCTCCGGCGTGGGCGACGCGGGGCTCCTGCGGGACCTGCATATCGACGTGGTCGCCGACCTGCCGGGCGTGGGCGCGAACCTGCAGGATCACCTGGAGGTGTACGTCCAGTACGCGTGCAAGGAACCGGTGTCGCTGCAGCCTGCGCTGGCTCCGTGGAAGCGGCCGGTCATCGGCGCCCAGTGGCTGTTCGGCCGGTCCGGGCCGGGGGCGAGCAACCATTTCGAGGGCGGCGGGTTCGTCCGGAGCAACGACGACGTCGCCTACCCGAACCTCATGTTCCACTTCCTGCCGGTCGCGATCCGCTACGACGGCTCCTCCCCCGAGGGCGGGCACGGCTACCAGGTGCATGTGGGGCCGATGTACTCCGACACGAGGGGCACCGTGAAGATCACCTCCGCCGACCCGAAGGTGAAGCCGGCGCTGCGGTTCAACTACCTGTCCACCGAGCAGGACCGCCGCGAGTGGGTGGAGGCGATCCGCGTCGCCCGGCGCATCCTCAACCAGCCCGCGATGGCGCCCTACAACGGCGGCGAGATCTCCCCCGGTCCTTCGGTCGACAGCGACGAGCAGATCCTGGACTGGGTCGCGCGGGACGCCGAGACGGCGCTGCACCCCTCCTGCACCGCGAAGATGGGCACGGGCCCGGACGCGGTCCTGGACCCGGGATCGATGCGGGTACACGGCCTCGACGGCCTGCGGGTGGTCGACGCCTCCGCGATGCCCTACATCCCCAACGGGAACATCTACGCGCCCACGATGATGCTCGCGGAGAAATCCGCCGACCTCATCCTCGGCAGCACCCCGGCCGAACCCGACCCGGCCGAGTTCTACCGGCGGGACCGGGCGCGCGGGACTTCCTCGTAGGCGGCGTGCCCGGTCTCGTCTCAGCTCACGGGCTCTTCAGCCGACGGCAGGTGAGCGTCTCCCCGGTCGGGGTAGCCCCGGCGACGGTCGTCGTGACGACGCCGCTCTTCGTGTCCAGGGACGACACGACGTGCTTGCCGTCATCGGTGAATATCCCGATGTGAGTCTTCCAGCAGGCGAGATCACCGGCCTTGACCTCGGACTGGGAGATGGTCGTCGCCCCGCTCCAGGCAAGCCAGTCCTCGGTTACCGGGCCGTGGACGGAGCCGGTGTACTTCCCCGCCTCGTATCCGGGAATGGCTCGCTTGAGGTCGCGGCCGACCACCATGTTCACGAATCCTGAGCAGTCGGTCCCGTCGTCCTTCCCGGCAGTCGTTCCGGGGGCACCGCCCCACACGTACTTGTTTCCGACGTACTTCAGCGCGTCTTTCGAGACCTCCGAGCCGTCGCCCGAGGGCGGAGGAGTCGGCTTGGGGGCGGGAGGCGGCGAGGGCTGAGGCTGATGGGTGGGAGGCGGCGTGGGCTGGTGCACCGGCGGAGCCGGGGAGGGAGGCTGTCCCCCGCCACCGTCCTGACCGCCATTGCCCGCGGGCGGCTGGGGATGCTGTCCCGCGCCGGGCGGTGACGACGACGGAGGCGGCGCCGGCCGGGGATGCGGCGGGTAGGGCGGGAACGGGGGAAAAGGCGGGTAGGGCGGATAGGGCGGGAACGTCGGGCCGGACATGAGCGGCTCCTCTCTCTAGTGACGCGTCGTCGCCGGCCGAGGGGCCGGCACGGCTTCAGTACTCGATCCGGGCCGCGGGGTCTTCTCGTTGCGGACCCCTTCCGCGATCGTTTCGGCCCCTCGCCCGGCGCGTTGCGCCAGCTGCTACTCTCAACCATTATGAATTCCCCTGAATACGCTGGATCAGCACGCTAAAACCAGCGACCCTGCGGCCTTTTATACGCCACCTCCTCTAGCAGGGTCAATTTAACTGAACACAATGGAACGCGAGATTCACGGAATTCCGCGACACCGACCCGGACCGCGCCAGGCACGATCGTTCAGCTGAATCCAGATCAGTTCAGTTCTCGGGAAGTTGACGATAATGAATCGTTCACAGCCGTTCGACTCGCCAGCAAATACATCCCTCTCACCAGCAGCTACACGCGATCGTCGCAACCTATATGCCGCTGCCGTCCAGCCAGTCACTCGGGGACCCCATTCAGCCTCCGGCACTCTTTGTCACGTGACTTACTTTATTAATCCCTTCCCTTGACCGGCATGAAGAGATGGACGTATAACGTGCATACAGCCTCTCGCAGGAGAGCGATCTATTAAATTTCGGGGGAAATTTATGACTGACGCCGGGATGGCCGATCCCTGTACCTGCGCTTGCGGCGAGTGCGTGCCCGGCGGCGAGGCAGTAAGCACCATGCCCTATCCCCCGTATCCAGCCTTCCCGCCGTACGCGCCCTATGCGCCCTATGCGCCCTATGCGCCGTATCCCGAGCAGGCGCCGCCGGCGCCGGAGCCGCCGTCAGAGTCCCAGCCGCCGACGGGGTTCCCGGCATCGCCGCCCTCTTCCCGGCTCGTCCCTCCGTCACCGCCCGAATCCGCCGGACCGGAACCGGAACCTGAACCGGCACCGGAATCGGCACCTGAATCGGCACCTGAATCGGCTCTCCCGGAAGAAAAGCGCCCGGCCGGTCCTCCTCCCGGCGCGATTCTCCCGGCCGGGCGCGAACAGCCGCCCGCAGAGCCGCCAGTCGTACCGGAGACGGCAGGAGAGCAGCCGCAGCCGGCGGCGACACCCCCCGCCTCTTCCCCGCCAGAAGAGCCGGAGCTGTCGCCTTCCGGGAACAACGCGGCGGCGAACCAGGCCCTCGCGGCACAGCTGGCGAAGGCTCATGGCCACGCGGACTGGACCACTGGGCAGCCGTGGGCTGACTGGGTGGAGCTGTGGCGCAGGGAAAGCAACTGGGACCAGAACGCGGTTGACCCGGACTCGGGCGCTCTCGGCATCCCGCAGGTTCTTGGCTACGACACCGCGAAGACCGCGCCGGGCACCAGGGTCATCGGAGACCGGAGCCGCGACGAATACGGCCCGGACTTCGGGCTGACCACCAGCCAGGCGGCGGCCGCGAACGACGGGAGCGCCTACGCGCAGATCCTGTGGGGAATCGGGTTCATCGCGGACACCTACGGCGGCCCGTCGGAGGCCCTGGCCGTTCACGACGAGTACGACCGGTACTGATCCGGCGTTGTTCGGCGTGGGCGCCGCAATCGGCGCCGGCGTGCCGGAGGCGGGCCGGACCCGCCCGCGAACCGCAGAAAGCACATTCTAAAAAGCATGAACGATTCGGAACATCAGGCTCCGCGGAACGTCCGGTGACTGCCGCGGCCGGCTCCTACGATGAGAGCGCACGGCCCGGAGTTCTCAGACGGGCAAGCGGACTAGGGAGGCCTGCGTGGCTCTGTCTCCGTTGCGTGACAATGACCCCGCCCGGATCGGGCAGTTCCGGCTCTCAGCGCGGCTCGGAGCGGGCGGCATGGGCGTGGTGTATCTCGGGACCGCGAAGGACGGCACTCCGGCGGCGATCAAGTTGCTGCGCCCCGAACTGGCCGATGACGACTCGTTCCGCATCCGGTTCCGGCGCGAGGTGTCCACTCTGGGCCGGGTGAACGGGCTGTGCACCATCCGCGTGATCGAGGCGGACACCGAATCCGACCGTCCGTACCTGGCGACCGAATACGTTGAGGGCCCGACCCTCGCCGAGCAGGTCAGCGAGGCCGGGCCTCTCGACGGTGTCCTGCTGCCCGGCCTGGCCACCGGCCTGGCCGAGGCGCTGACGGCGATCCACGCGGCCGGGATCGTGCACCGGGATCTCAAGCCGAGCAACGTACTGCTCACCGGGGCGGGCCCCCGGGTGATCGATTTCGGGATCGCGCAGGCGCTGGACTCGACCGCCGTGACGCGCACCGGGATGGCGGTCGGATCGCCGGGCTTCATGGCTCCGGAGCAGCTGGTCGGCGAAGCCCGGCAGCCGGCCGACGTGTTCGCGTGGGGGGTGACCGTCGCCTTCGCCGCCACCGGCCGGCCGCCTTTCGGGTCCGGGCCGGCTGAGGCGGTCATGTACCGGATCCGGCATGAGGCGCCGGATACATCCGGCGTCCCGGAGCCCCTGCGCGCACTGGTCGAGCAGGCGCTTTCCAAGTCGCCCGGCGACCGGCCCCCGGCCCCCGCGGTTCTCGCCGCGCTGGCCGGCGCGACGGGGCAGCAGAACATGCCCGCCGATACGTTCACCGAGGCCGTGCTCACGAGGACGTGGAGGCCGTCGGCTCAGGCCGTCCTGCGGCCCGGTTCGCTTGCTCGTTCCGACGGCTTCCGGCCCGCCCGCCGGCGCCGCTCCCGGCTGGCGATCCTGGCGGCGGCGGTCATCGTGCTGGCGGCGGCCGCGGGCACGATCGCGGCTCTGGACCGGACGCACCCGGACGGGACGGCCGGGGCGACCAGCACCCGCACGCACGCTCCCCGTCACTCCCCGGTCAGGACTCCGTCGACCTCGCCAACGTCCTCGACGTCTCCCTCACCGACGGCGTCGCCGGACCCGGTGTCGCCCTCGGTCTCCGGACCCGCGCCTCAGCCGACCGCGTCGCCGAGCACGGCCCCGGCCGGCACCGTGAGCTCAGGCAGCCTCACCTGCGGGTTCCAGGCGCAGGACGGCGGAGCCACGGTCTACGTGTCGGCCCAGCACGTCGCCTCCTGCCAGCAGGTCTCGGAGAATCTCGCGTCATCCGGAGCCTACTGGAACCCGGTCGCGGCCAGCACGATCACGCAGGACCAGGACAACGGCACGCTGACGGACTCCGATTCCGTATGCCACCTCAGCAATCCGGCCGGGGCGCTGATGTCCGTTTACGAGGTCACCAGCAGCGGCGCGGCGACCTCGTCGGCGCTCGGATCGCGCGTCTGCCAGTCCGAGGAGCAGAAGGGCTGGACTCCCCACGCCAGCACGCAGAGCTAGGAATCCGGCTCAGTACCAGTTGTTCTTGGTCTCGTGAGCCCACGCCGCCGACGGGTCCTTGTACCGCTGCGCGATGTAGCCGATGCCCCAGAGGATCTGTGAACCGGCCTCGCAGTTGTTCGCCGCGATGGCCTGCTGGACGCTGATCCCCGTGTCGGTGCCGTACTCGTTGCGCTTCTTTCCCTGGATCTCCTTGGTCCCGGTCGTGGAACCATCCTTGTTGCCGTGGTCCAGGGCCTGAGCGATCCCGAGCGCTTGCGAGCTGGGGTTGAGCGCGTTCTGGTTCCAGCTGCTTTCCTTGGTCCACAGCTGGACCCAGTCGGTCCACTGCTGGCCGGTGGTCCAGTCCTGGTGGCCCTCCTTAGCCGCCAGCTGCTTCGCGAGTTCCTGGTTTGACTGGGGAGTCCCGCCCCCGGGCGGGGGACTCGTCCCCACTCCCGTCGGCGGAGGGTTCGTGCCACCGCCACCGCCACCACCACTGCCGCCGCTGCCGCCGCCGCTGCCGCTGCCGCTGCCGCCACCAGTGCCGCCACCGGTGCCGCCCCCGCTGCCACTGCCGCCGCCCGGCGGAGGCTGGCTCCCGCCGCCACCAGACGGAGGCTGGCCCCCGCCATTCGACGGAGGCTGCTGCGGTGGCTGGTGGCCGCCGCCACCTCCGGACGGGGCGGGATAGGGATTCGGCGGGGCAGGTGGATACGGAGGGTACGGGGGGTACGGGGGGAAGGGCGGAAATGGCGGGTACGGAGGATAGGACGGGCCGGACATGCAGCTCATCTCCTTATTCGTTCGTGCTCACGGAATTCGCGGATCGCGTGCGTCAGGCCAAGGGAAAATACCGGCTGCTGCCGGGAAATCCCGCGCCAAAGGGCATCAGGCGGTCCGCTGGATGTCTCGGGAAGCCACCGCGATGGACGGACTAACGCCAGTCCGCGCGGAGGCGTTCGGTCTTACGTCTGCCAGCGGCCCGCTATTGCGGGCATTCCGCCGGCGGTAAGAGCGCTACGACGAGGCGGGCGGCGGAGGGAAAGGAGGATAGGGCGGGAAAGGAGGATACGGGGGGAAGGGCGGATAGGGGGGCGCCGACGGCTGCGCGGCCGCCTCATGGCGGGAGCACTCACGGTGAGAGCACTCATGATGCCCGCGGCCTTCCAGATGCAGCCAGCGCTCCTGGCGCAGTCGCTCCCGCCATTCCTCATCGCGGAACTCGCGGGCGGAGCGCTCGTCCCCGGCCAGCCGCTCCCGCAGTTCCCGCTCCAGACGATCGACTTCCGCGATCCGTTCGCGGAGCTCCTGCTCCAGGCGCTCGATTTCCCCGAGCCGCTCACGGAGAACGTTCTCCTGGTCCTCGTCCGCGGTAAGACGCTCGCGAAGCTCACGGCCGCGAACTTCCTCGGCGGAAATCTGATCACCGAGTTCACGGCCGCGGACCTGCTCCGCCGACAGCCGCTCATCCAGCTCCCGCTCGCGACCCTCGGCCACGGTGAGCCGCTCACGCAGCTCCGTCTCCCGCACCCGGTCCCCGGCCAGCTGCTCACCCAGCTCGCGCCCGCGGACCTGCTCCGCCGACAGCCGCTCATCCAGCTCCCGCTCCCGGCGCTCGGCCCCGGTGAGCCGCTCACGCAGCTCCGTCTCCCGCACCCGCTCGCCGGCCAGTTGCTCGCCGAGTTCCCGTTCGCGGTTCTCGTCGGCACTCAGCCGCTCGTTCAGTTCCCGCTCGCGGTGCCGCTGCTCCTGCCACGCCTCGTCCCGGAACTCCCGTTCGCGATGCTCGTCGGCGGCCAGGCGCTCGCGGAGTTCCCGCTCGCGCCGTTCGTCAGCGGCGAGCCGTTCACGCAGCCCCCGCTCCCCCAGCTGCTCGACGAACAGTTCGGCGCCCAGCTCGCGCTCGGCGTCGCGCGTTTCCTCGAGTTCGCGGGCCAGGCGCTCGGCCTCTTCCCGCTCCCTGCGTTCTCTTCCCCTGCGTTCTTCCGCGGATTCCCGGCGGCGGGCCGGCGTGGCTTTCCGCCCCTGCTCGACGTCCTGGGTCTGCCCGTTTTCTTCAGTCACGGATGCCCCCGAAAAAGGCTCGGTGATGTTTCCGCGGCACTGGCCGCTTTCACCGCCGTTTATATGCCGGCAAATTCACCTAAGTCAATAAGAAGCTAAATACCGAAACTAGTACCATGAAATATAAACACTCGGGAACGGCGTCAGGCAATCGCGAACGCCTCGATACGATCCATATCGAAGGACACGTGAAACCGCGGACGGCCCGGCCGGGAAACATAATGACAGGACAGCACCCGAGATGCAAAGAATAAATTGCGGGAACTACGATGCCTGGCCGGGACCGTGGGTGTGGGTGAGGCATTCCTGGGCGACCGACGCGATGGCGACGCCGCGGCGGTCGAAGATCTGGCCGGCGGTCAGGCCCCGGACCGCGCCGGCGGCCGGGGCGATCTTCGCGTAGAGCAGCCAGTCCGACAGGTCGGCCGGGTTGTGGAACCACATCGAGTGGTCCAGCGACGTCAGGCCGGTCACCTCCGGCCGGCCGTTGGGGTATCCGGGGCCGGGCCGCAGCGCGGTCGCGGCCAGGGTCAGGTCGCTGAGGTAGGTGATGACCGCCTCGGGGATGATGTCCTCGGCCTCGGTCACGTCCTTCACCCGGAACCACATGTCCATGGCGGTGACCCGGGCGCCGTCGGGGATCTCGGTGACCGCGGGGCGGGCCTCGAACAGCTCCCACGGGTTGACCTGGCCCGCGGCCAGCCTGCCCTCGTGATGGTAGACCGGGCAGTTCTCCGGGGCCGGGACCTTCGGCGGGGCCGGGTACTCGGCGGTGACGGTGCCGTCGGCGGTGAACGAGGATTCCAGGCACAGGATGGCGTCGCCGCCCTGGATCGCGGTGACCCGGCGGCGCTTGAACGTCCGGCCCTCCTGCAGCCGCTCGACCTGGAACACTACCGGGAAGGCCGAGTTCCCCGGGCGGAGGAAGTAGGCGTGCAGGGAGTGCGGGCGGGCCCCGCCCACCGTGTACCCGGCGGCGGCCAGCGCCTGCGCCGCGACCTGCCCGCCGTACAGCCGACGCGATTCCTTCGACACCGCGCGGCCGCGGAACATGTTAACTTCCAGGTGCTCCAGCCGGAGCAGCCCGACGATGTCCCCGATGTCGGCGGAAGGAAGGTCGCCAGTCGGCACGGTGCTCATAGCGCTACATCCTAGGGTGAGGGCCGACCGTAAACCGGGCGGATCAGAACGGAACCGGTCCTGTCGTGACGGACGCGACAACGCAGGGCTTCCCGGCCTCGTTACCGGCGGTGACGTCGACCAGGCCGAGAGACCGGCCGCGATGCACCACCTGGGCCTCGAACCGGACGGTCTGACCCGGCGGCAGCGGGCGCGGGTAGGCGACGCGGATCGACTGGGCATGCACGGGCGCGCCGGCCGACCGCAGGGCGGCCTGGGCGGCGAGGTCGACCGCGGCGAACGTGATCCCGCCGTGCAGGTTGCCGAGGGGATTGGCCAGTTCCCTGACCACCGGCAGTTCCACGATCGCGCCGCCGTCGGCGGCCTTGACCCTCGTGTCCAGCAGTTCGGTCAGGCTGGCGGGCCCGCCCGCGGCGACGATCTCGCTGGCCGGCGTCCCGCTGTCGGCCTCCCGGGCCGCCAGGAACGCCTCGATGTCTTCCGCCTTGACGTCCGAGGCGATCCAGCGCGTGTGCTGGGCGCAGTGGGCGATGAGCGTGCCGTCGGCGGCGGTGACGGTACCGGTGGCCAGGCCGCCCTTTTCCCCGAAGTACGCCTTGCCGCACCGGGCGGTCAGCAGCGTGCCGTCGGCGGGAACGGGCGCGCACAGGTCCACCGAGATCTGGGCGCTGACCGACCACTTGCCGGTGTAGCGGCGGTCGTGCAGCAGCGCGAAGGCCAGCGTGTTGTCCACCAGCACGCCGAGGGAGCCGCCGGGCACCGCGCCCTCGGGGCCTGCCAGCCACGGGCCGGTCACCATGGCGCCCGCCACGTCGCCGGATCCGTCACCGACCGGCGCGGCCCGGCCGACCCGGAACGCGCGCTCGGGCCCGCCGTCCATGACGAGCAGCTGCTGCTGTGCGCTTTCGGTACTCATATCGACTCAAGACAATACGCGACCGAAGCGACCGGTTATGGACGGCGAAGGTTCTCCAGGGCGGCCGGGACGTCCGAGGTGACCTGGGGCAGAGGCGCCTGGTAGGCCGGGATCTCCTCCGGGGCCACCGGGGCGGCCACCTCGGACCCGACCAGGCCGGGGTTAACCACCAGGGCGACCATCCGGCCCGGGCCGGCTCCGATCCGGGCGTTCGCGCTGGTCCCGGCGTCGGCAGCCCGCGAAGGGCTCTCCGCGACGTGCGGGGCGAGCATCTGGTCCTCGGCCAGGTCCATCAGCGTCTCCGGCTGCACCTGGTGCTCGTAGCTGAGCTCGTAGGTGACCTCGTCGCCGACACTTGTGCCTTTGGTCACGGCGTGCGACACCGACCGGGTGTGGCTGTCGGACTCGGACTTCTCCCACGTCCTGGTCCGGGACTCGCTCACGTGCCGCAGGTTGTAGTCGGTCTTGGACTTGACCAGGTCGATCCCGTCGGGCTTGCCGTCCTTGCGGCCGCCCGACGACGCCGACGACTTGCTGCCGCCCGTCGGGGGCGCTGCCGGGCGGGGCGAGGACGACGACCGGCGGTCCGCGGCTTCCCTCGCGTCGGCCCGCTTCTCTCGCTCGCGGTCCCGCCTGTCGGCCGCCTTGCGGTCGGCGTCGCTGACTCCCGAGGCGTCCCGGCCGTCACGCCCGTCCCGCCCCGTCCGGCCGTCCCGTCCGTCCCGGCCGTCGCGGCCGACGTGCGTGTGGTTCTCCATGGTCACGTTGACGTTCTGGTGCCGCCACGGCATCTCGGTCTCGGTCCGCGTCTGGCCCTGGGTCGTCCCGGTGGTGCGGGTGTGCGCCCCGCCCTCGCTGGTCCCGGTGGTGTGGGTCGAGGACTCGGTGTCGGTCCGGGTCCTCGACCGGCTGACCCGCTGGCTGATCGAGAACTGGGCCGCCACGAATCGCCGTTCCAGGCCGATGTGCTCGGCCGCCCGCAGGGCCTCCGGGCGGGTCGCCAATCGCATGAACGCGGTGTTCCGGCTGTCCAGGTGCTTAGCCGACTCCTCCGTGAGCCGGGAGAACGTGCGGACCAGCGGGATGCCGTACCGGTCGCAGGCCGAGGTCAGCCGGGCCAGGTGCCGCCGGTCCTGCTCGTCCGCCCCGGCCAGGATCACCGCGGGCCGGAACGGCGATTCGCCTTCCGACGCCCCGGCGACGATGGACCGGGTGGCCCACTGCACGATCAGAGCGGCGGTCAGGTCGGCCGTCACGTCGCGGGGCCCGTCGGCCAGGGACAGGCAGGTCAGCCGGGCCGGGGCCCGGTCGTCGGCGTCGGCGCCCAGGTCCCGCAGCGGCTCGACCACGGCGGCCAGCCGGATCAGCGTGCCCGCGACCTCCCGGCGGAATCCCTCCCCGAACGCGGCGTCGAGCCCGGCCCGCTCGCCGTCGGTCAGCACCCCGTCGTCGACGGAGGTGTCCAGCAGGTAGTGCAGGGCCTCGTGCAGCTTCCCCATGGACACGCCGCCGCCGAGCACCCGGCCGATCTTGGACAGGACCAGGAGGTCGGAGGCCCGTCCGGCGGTGGTGGCGCCCGGGTCGTCCGCGTGCGTCACCTCGACGATCTGGCTGGCCAGCTCGTCGCCGGCCAGGCCGGACAGGAGCGGGACGTCCCGCAGGTCCCGCGGGAGCTGGTAGTCATGCACGCTGAGCCCGGCGTCGGCGGCGGCGTCGGCCAGCCCGCCGCAGACCCGCTCGTGGGACAGGTCGAGCACGATGACCGCGTGCTCGCCCAGCAGCGATAGCCCCAGCCCGGTCAGCATGTTCGCCCGCCCGCCCGCGGTTCCCCCGAACACGTCCAGGCGGGTGCGGTCCTCGGCGGCGGTGACCCGGAGCCACCGGGGCGCGCGGCCTGCCCGCTCCGCCTCTTTTTGATTCCAAACGGATTTGCGTTCCTCGTACGCCGCCAGTTCCCCGGCGTGCTTCGCCCGGCGGTCCGCGAGGTCCTCGCGCAGCCGCGCGGCGGCCTTGCGCCAGTGCCAGCCGATGCCGGCGGCGGGCAGCCAGGTCACGGCACCCCAGGCCGCGGCGATATACCAGAACCAGGCCTGATGGGCGAAGTAGGCGATGAGGCCGAACAGCGCCACCGCGACCACGCCGATACCGATGAGCATGCGGATCCAGCCGGCGGCGTGCCGCCGGGCGCTGGCCAGTTTCGCTTCCTTGGCGGGGTCGGGGGCGGGGTCGGCGGGTGCCTTCTCCTCGTAGTCACGCGGACGCCGTCCGGCGTCGTTGGGAATCCAGCCGAGTTGCAGTCCCGGGCGAGGGCGGTCCCGGAGCGAGGGCATCAAGCGTCTCCTGTGCTGTTGTGAAACCGCTACGTGGTCGGTGTTCCCCGATCCGGGGCGATCGTACCGGCCGCTCACCCTGGGGAGTGTGTAGTAACACGGAACAGCCAGGAACATCCGTTCCGCCTATCGGGTTGGATCATGGAGTTGACGGAGAAAGACCGCGGTGGAGGGCTGAGCACATGAAGTTGTCGATCCTGGACCTGGCGCCGATCGGGCGGGGGCAGAGCGCGAGGGACAGTTTCGCGGCCAGCGTGGCGCTGGCGCGCACGGCCGAGGAACTCGGCTACACGCGCGTCTGGTACGCCGAGCATCACAACATGCCGGCCATCGCCTCGTCCGCGACTTCCGTGCTCATCAGCCACATCGGCGCGCAGACTTCCACGATCCGGCTCGGTTCCGGCGGCATCATGCTGCCGAACCACTCGCCGCTGCTGATCGCCGAGCAGTTCGGCACCCTCGAGGCCATGTACCCGGGGCGGATCGACCTCGGGCTGGGGCGTGCTCCCGGGTCGGACCAGAACACGCAGTACGCGCTGCGGCGCGACCCGCGGACCGCGGACACGTTCCCGCAGGACGTGGTCGAACTGCAGGGCTACCTCAGCGGGAACAGCCGGGTGCCCGGCGTCAGCGCCGTTCCCGGCAACGGGGCGAACGTGCCGCTGTACATGCTGGGTTCCTCGCTGTTCGGCGCGAAGCTGGCGGCCGCGCTGGGCCTGCCCTACGCGTTCGCGTCGCACTTCGCCCCGGGTGCGCTGGAGGCGGCGGTGCGGGCGTACCGGGAAGAGTTCAAGCCGTCGGCCGAGCTGGACAAGCCGTACGTGATGGCCGGGGTGAACGTGTTCGCCGCCCCGACCGAGGACGAGGCGCGGTCCCAGCACCAGGCCGCGCGGCGGAACCGGGCGGCCACCCTGTTCGGCCGGCGGACAGGCCAGGAGCCGTCGCAGATCTCCGACGATCAGGCTGAGGAACTCCTCGCCTCCGGCGCGGCCGTCCACGTGGACGAGATGATGACCTACTCCGCGATCGGCACCGGCCCCGACGTCCGCAAGTACCTCGAGGACTTCGCCGCCCGGATCGACGCCGACGAACTGGTCACCGTCCACCAGGTTCCCCGGATCGAGCAGCGCCTCGCCTCGGTCACCATTCTCGCCGAGGCGCTGCTCGCGTAGGGCTCAGGACGTGGCGACCGGGCCGTGCGGGGTCCAGGCGGTGATCGCGACCGAGGCGGGATCGATGGCGTCGCTCATGTGCATGGAGCCGTCCTTGATAGCGGCGTCCATCGCCTTCATCACCTCGGCCGGGTCGCCGCTGAGCTGGTAGATGGCGGCGTAACCGGTCTTGGCGGGCGGACTGGCCGGCGCGAGGTCGAAACGCTGGCCCGACTCGACGCCCGGCAGCGCGACGAACTCGCCGAGGTGGACGTTGTCGTACCAGTCGTTGAACTCGGCTTCCTTGCCCTCGGCCGGGCTGGCGAACACGATCAGGGTCGTCGTTTTTTCACTCACACCGGTTACATTCTCATGCCACGGGGGTGCCCGCCAAGAGCGTGTTTTCCACGACGCCGCCGAGGGCGGGGATCACCTCGGCGGTGTTGCCCCAGTAGTTGTGGGCCCGCAGGCCGGCGGCGGAACTGTGGCGGACGTTGTCCACCTTCCGGTCGCGGATCGTCACCGGCGCCTGGGCTCCCGCGTCGCCGGCGGCCCATAGCAGGCCGAGGCGGCCCGGAGCCCGCACCGGGGCGTCCCCGAAGTGCCAGTCCGGCGGCGGGTCGAGCGGGTCGGCGACCGGGTCCCGCGCGTCCCAGAAGTTCAGCCACGTCATCGCCTGGATGCCGCCGGCGTCGCCGCCCCAGGAGAACAGGTCCACGTACTTGCGCAGCGGGCTGCCCGCGGTCACCAGGGCCCGGACCCGGGACTCGGCCGGGTAGTCCCGCAGCACGTCGAAGGCGACGACGGTGCCCTGGCTGTGCGCGTTCACCACCACGTGCTCCACGTCGGGACGCGCGGCCACGCGGCGGAGCACCTCGGCGACGAACCGCCGGACCGGCTCGCGCAGGTCGTTGCGGGCGACGTAGGCGACGACGTCGTCTTCCAGCGTCCGGATGACCCCGGGCAGGCCCGCGCCGCGCCGCGGCCTGCCGGACGCCTCCCGGGGCTTGAGCAGGGGCCGTCCGTGGGCGACGTCGTCGCGGGGGCGCAGGGACGGCGGGGGCACGTCCGGCGCCTGCCCCTGCCGCGGAACGGCCGGCGTCTCGTGCGGCAGCGGGGCCCCGCCCTGGTGCAGGGCCGTCCACGTGTCGCTGATCGCCAGGCGGATCGCCCCGGTCACGGACGCGTAGTGGCCGAGCCGCAGGCCGGCTTCCGCCAGGGTGGCCCCGCCCGACAGCAGCCGGGGACCGACTCCCTCCAGCGGGTTGTAGACCACCGCCACGTGGGTGACGGGCTCGTCCCCGGCGGTGAGGGGCGCCTCCGCGATGCCGACGGCGGTGCCGTCGGCGTTCCAGGTGCCGAGGCGGCTCAGGCCCCATTCGGTGTCCCGGGTGCCCGGCTTCGCGCTCCGCACGTAGACGGGACCGTGTCCCCGGGACGGGTCGCTGCCGAGCCGGACGCCCTTGTCGCGCAGGACCCGGGCCAGGTGCGCGTGCAGCCCGTCGGCGTACCCGGGGACCCCGTCATGGGGCGGCTGCTGGAATCCGATTCCGTGAATGGTGACGACGCATACCCCGCGGCCATTGCTCATATCGGATCCTCCCGCTCTACCTGCGGAAATACCCATGCCCGTCCGGAGTCAACCGGCGGCTGCGACGGGATCCCTCTCGATGGGGCAGGTCATGCAGCGGGGGCCGCCCCGGCCGCGGCCGAGTTCACCGCCAGGGACGGAGATGACCTCCACGCCGTGCTTCTCGAGCATGGTGTTGGTTCCGACGTTGCGCTCGTAGCCGACGACCACGCCGGGCGCGAGGGCCAGGTAGTTGTTGCCGTCGGTCCACTGCTCGCGCTGCGCGGCCCGGATGTCGGAGTCGGTGGTGAGCACGGTGACCTCGCTGACGTGCAGCGCTTCGGCCAGGGAGGACCAGAGGCTGTGATCGCGGCGCACGTGCAGGCCCCGGCCGGGACCGGCGGTGAGCGTCCACGACCGCAGACCGGTGTCCAGGTACGGGTAGAGCACGAACGTGGACCGGTCGATCATCGTCATGAGCGTGTCCAGGTGCATCATGGCGTGCGACTTCGGGAACTCCACGGCGATCACCCGGTCCGCCTGCCCGGCCGCGAACAGCGAGCGGGCCAGCGTCTCCACGGCCATCGGCGTGGTCCGCTCCCCCATCCCGATGAGGACCGCGCGAGAGCCCAGGACGTGGACGTCGCCGCCCTCGATGCTCGCGGGCAGGTGGCTGGTGTCGTCGTCGCCGTAGTAGGTGACGAAGCCCGCCCCGGCGAACAGGGGGTGGTAGCGGTAGATGGCCCGCGCGTGCAGGGTCTCGCGGCGGCGCGCGGGCATCGCCATCGGGTTGACCGACACTCCCCCGTAGATCCAGCACGAGTTGTCCCGGGTGAACAGGTGGTTGGGCAGCGGCGGCAGCACGAAGTCGTCGGCGTGCAGCATGTCCCACTTCAGGGAGCGGGCGCGCAGCGGCTGGAGGTCGGCCTTGAGCACCCCGCCGACCAGGTACTCCGCCAGCCGTTCGCTGTCCAGTCCTTCGGCCAGGTCCCGGACGGGGCGGACCAGGGACGGGCCCAGGTACTCGGGGGTGCAGACCCGGTCCAGGACGAACTTCCGTCCGTCGGGGACGTCCAGGGTCTGTGCCAGCAGGTCCCCGAAGTAATGCACGGTGACATCCCAGCTGGCCAGTGCGTCCGCGAACTCGTCGTGCTCCTCCACCGCCCGCGACGCCCACAGCACGTCGTCGAACAGGAGACCGCCCATGTTCTGCGGGGTCAGCCGGGACAGTTCCAGGCCGGGCCGGTGAATGACGGCCTGCCGCAGCCGCCCGACCTCCGAATGCACGCCAAACGCCACGTTCCGCCTCCTGTACGGCCGGTGAGACCACCATCATCCCCCGGTCAGCGGCCCCGCATACTGCGGGCGGGCGGCGGTGAAGGCGGTCAGGTGCCGCAGGTCGTGACGGGTCACCGACCCGAACACGTCGCCGATGGCGGCCTGGATCCGGTCCGCGTCCTGTTCGGGGAGCCCGATCCGCCGCTCGTGCCGGGACGGGGCGGTGCGGCTGTGGAAGGCGACTGCCAGGGATCCGCCCGGGCACAGGACGCGGCGCAGTTCGGCGAGCCCGGCCGGGATGCCGTCCCAGAACAGCACGTTGTTGACCGAGACGACGTGCTCGAAGGCCTCGTCCGCCAGGGCCGTGTCGGTGGCGGTGCCCAGGCGCGGGTCGGCGCGGCCGGTGATGATCTCGGCCGCGCAGCGGCGCTGCGCCATGTCCCGCATCACAGGGGACGGGTCCACGCCGGTGACGCGGGCGGCGGGGGTGCAGCCGGCCAGGTGCTTGATGAGAACGCCGGGGCCGTAGCCGACCTCAAGGATCCGGTCGCCGGGGCGGACGTCCAGCAGGCCGGCGGCCTCGCGGCTGGCCGCTTCGCTGCCGCGGGCCATGAGGTGCCCGCCGAGGCGGCCGAGTATCCCCCGGGGGTACGCGAAGCCCCGGGCCGCGGCCCCGGACGGCTGCGCGCTCCGGGAAGTTCGATCGGCGGTCATGCCCCCACGGTGGCGGTTCAACCCGGGTTGAAGTCAAATAGGGCACATGGAGAAAGATGACCTGGTGCCGATCGGGGAGGCGGTCCGCCTGACCGGCTTGAACGCCTCGGCGCTGCGCTACTACGAACAGCACGGCATCATCGCCCCGGCCGCCCGCCGTGGCGCTACCCGAATGTACGGGCCGGAGCAGCTGCGGCGCCTGGTGTTCCTCCAGGTCGGCCGCCGGCTGGGGATGAGCCTGGAAGACATCGCCGGGTTCCTGCATGGCCCGCCTGACCAGTGGCGCGGTATCGTCCGCGCCCGGATCGCGGCGCTGGAGGAGCAGATCCGCCAGGCCGAGCAGGGCCGCGCGTACCTCGGCCATGCCCTCCAGTGCCCTAGCGAGCACCCCGTCGACCAGTGCCCGCACCTGCGCGCGGCCCTGGACAGGCAACTCGCCGAAGTGGCACCGGCCCCGTGACCGCCGGTACCGTCGGTGGCACCATCTTCCCCCGATAAGAGGCCGCATGTGGCAGGCGATCGTCTTCACGTTCCTCGGCGGCCTGCTGGCCGCCAACGGCTTCCCGCACTTCGTGCGGGGCATCACCAAGCGGCGGTACCCGTGCGTCTTCGGGAACGGCCCGGTCACGAACCTGCTCATGGGCTGGGCCTCGTTCGTCATCGCGGCGGTCTTCTTCTACTTCTCGCACATGGCCCGCTGTCCCGGCTGGTCCTTCGGCGCGACTGCGATCGGGGTCCTGCTCATGGGCCTGTTCCACGCGGGCCCGGGGGCCTTCGGCCGCCGGGAACCTGACAAGGAGACCAGTTGAGACGAATCCCGGTAATCGCGCTGACCGGGTTTCTCGGCGCGGGCAAGACCACGCTGCTGAACCATGTGCTGAGCCAGCCCGGTGCCCGGGTGGGCGTGGTGGTCAATGACTTCGGCGACATCAACGTCGACGCCACGCTGGTGACCGGGCAGGTGGACGAGGCGGCGTCGATCGCCGGCGGGTGCCTGTGCTGCCTGGCCGATGACGCGCCCCTCGACGAGGCGCTGGAGAAACTGACCCGGCCCCGGCTCGGGGTGGACGCGGTGATCGTGGAGGCCAGCGGGGTCGCCGATCCGACGGCGATGGAGCGGCTGATCCGGTTCAGCGGTTCCGGGCGGGTCCGGCCCGGCGGGATCGTCGACGTCATCGACGCCGTGGAGTATTTCAGCACCGTCGATACCGGCGACGCGGTCCCGGCGCGGTTCGCGGCCGCCTCGCTCGTCGTGATCAACAAGTGCGACCGGCTCCCGGAAGACGGCCGGGAACAGGCCCTCGCCCGCATCGAGCGGCGGGTCCGCGAGGGCAACCCGTCCGCCCATGTCATTCGCACCAGCGGCGGCCGTGTCGACCCGGCGCTGCTGTTCGACACCGCCCGCCAGGAGAGCCCGGCCGTCCAGCTCACGTTCGCCGACGCCCTGCACGAGACCGGCCCGCGCCACGACCATCAGCACGCCGCCGCGGTCACCGCGCGCTCCGCCACCCCGGTGGATCCCGCCCTCCTCGTCGACCTGCTGGAAGACCCTCCTCCCGGCGCCTACCGGATCAAGGGCCGGGTGACGGTCGAGTCCGGCCGGGGAACGCGCGGCTACGTGGTCAACGTCGTCGGACGCTCCGTGCACGTCGCCAGCGCCGGCCCGGGACGTGACCGCGGCGACGGCGCCAGCGAGCTGGTCGCCGTCGGGCTGCACCTGGACGCCGACGAGGCCCGCCGCCGCCTGGAGAAGGCGCTCGCGCCGGCCGGAACCGCGAGCGCCGACGGGCAGCGGCGGCTGCAGCGCTACCGCCGGTTCAGCCGGTAGCGGCGCCGTTCCCGAGCGCGGGCTGGCGCCAGCCCGCGAGGGCGAACGCGCCGTTGGCGATGAGCGAGGTTGCGAGCATGACGGCGGCGATCGAGAAGGCGGAGATCCCGCCGATGCTCACCAGGGGCGCGATGACGCCGGCCAGGACGAACTGGAACAGGCCGAGGAACGACGAGCCCAGCCCGGCCGCGTTCGGGATCGCGCTGAGGGCCAGCGCGGTGGTGTTCCCGAAGATCAGGCCGCACGACCCGACGGCGACGAACACCGGGACCGCCAGCCACAGCGCGGGAACTCCCGCGGCCACGAGAACCGCCAGCACGACGACCGCCCCCAGCGTGGTGAGCATCCCGGTCCGGGCCAGCTTCCGGGGACCGAACCGGTAGGTCAGCCGGGCCGACAGGCCGCTGGCGGCCATCAGGGCGAGCGAGTTGATGCCGAACATGATGCCGTTGCCGAGCGTCGGCAGCCCCATCAGGTCCTGGTAAAGGAACGGCGAGGAGGAGATGTAGGCCATCATGGTCGCGAACCCGAAGGCGAACGCGATCAGGTTCCCGGCGTAGGCCCGCGACAGCAGCAGCTTCACGGTCTCCCGGGCCGGGGGTCCCGGGGAACGCGCGGCGGCCGGTCCGCGCGGCCTGGTCTCCCGGACGAACAGCAGCACCAGCGCCAGGGCGACCGCGCCGATGCCGGTGACGATCCAGAGGATTCCGCGCCAGCCGATCGCCCCGGCCAGGGCGCTGCCGGCCAGCGGTGCGACGACGGGCGCGACCCCCATGACCAGCATCATGAGACTGAAGGCACGGGCGGCCTCGAGTCCGGTGGCCAGGTCGGAGATGATGGCCCGGCTGATGACCATCCCGGCGGCGCCGGACAGGCCCTGGACGAGCCGGGCGGCGATGAGGAGCGGAATGCTCGGCGCGAGCGCGGCGGCGACGCTCGCCGCCACGAAGACGGCGGCCCCGACCGCCAGCGGCGGGAAGCGCCCGACCTTGTCCGACAGCGGCCCGAAGAACACCTGGCCGAGACCCGCTCCGACCAGGAACGCGGTCAGGGTCAGCTGGACACCGGCGCTGGAGGCCGCCAGCTCGCGGGTCATGGCCGGGAACGCGGGCAGGTACATGTCGGTCCCGAACGGCGCGATGCCCGCCAGCAGGGCCAGCGACACCAGCAGCCGCGGCGGAATGTGCCGCGACTGGTTGCTCTCTGCCGCGTCCCCGCTCTTTTTCCCGGTCTGGCGAGCCGTCGGGTCCAGCGCCCCCTCGTTCATCCGGCAACTCCTCAAATAGCTATGAAATCATAACTATTATAGGACGCGCGAAGGAGGAATCATGACCAGCACCGGGGACGAGCGGGCGGCGGACCTCGCGGATGTCCTGATCAGCGTGGCCCGGAAGATCGCCGCGCGCGCCGACGAGGACCCGGGGTTCGTCACCCTGACCCCGCTGGAGAGCCTGGTGATGCGGCACATCGACAAGCACCCGGGCATCACGCCGTCGCGGATCGCGGCCGCGGTCGGCCTCCGGACCTCCAACGCGAGCGCGGCCCTACGCACCCTGGAGGCGAAGGGCTTCATCACCCGCGAGTCCGATCCTCGTGACCGGCGCGCGGTCCGCATCCACCCGACGCCGGCGGCGGCCGACAACCTGCGGCGGGTCCGCCGGGTCTGGGACACCCTGCTGTCCCCCCACCTCGCCGATCCCGCCGCCACCGCCGAAGCCGTCGCCTTCCTCACCCGCCTCGACGACTCCCTGACCTCGTAACGGCCGACTCGTCCTACTTGAGCGACTCGGCAACTTCGACGCACGATCCACCGCTAGTGTTTCGCGTTAAAAATTCTCGTCGTAATTTGTTACCATGTTTTTATGGCGAGCCGAGGACCTTCAGCGGTGGAGATCATCCTGTCGGACGAGGACCGGGAAACGCTGGCCCTGTGG
>Ga0131853_10005845_pt1 | contig 22220 bp, 13 predicted proteins | sample TergutLab28metaG_FD_92764 | JGI IMG/M metagenome (GOLD analysis project Ga0131853, IMG submission 92764) | Labiotermes labralis P1 segment gut microbial communities from Petit-Saut dam, French Guiana - Lab288 P1 (version 2) (version 2) | ecosystem: Host-associated > Arthropoda: Insects >... | reverse complement strand
GCGTGAATGCTTACAGGAGATTTAGTCTCCGATTGATTGGCACTTTGAGGCCGTGTGCATTATAGCACTTGCATCTGCGTTTGGGTTGGTTCTTTTTCGTTTGTAGCTGGAAGTTACGGTATGGTATAATGGAAAATGGGCGATGAAGTGATCGTAGAGTTCATTTCGATGAAAGAAACTAAGGCGAGGAGGAGTAAAAGCACATAATATCTTGCTATCGTACATAGAGATGTGCTGACACAACGATAGCATTTCAACAAAAATGTTATTTAGCAACGTTTTTACAAGTAAAAGAATAAAAACAAAATTATAAAAGGAGCGAACCACAATGAGCATATTTTCAAGAATGAAAAACATTTTATCAAGCAATGTAAACGATGCGCTGGACAAAATGGAAGACCCTTCAAAAATGGTAGACCAAGCCATGCGCCAAATGGCTACCGACCTTGCAGAAGTAAAAAAGGCCACTTCAGAGGTGATGGCGCAAGAAACAAAAGCGCAACGCCGTGTAGATGAGCAAAGAAAAGAAATAGATAAATTTACAGATTTAGCAAAAAAAGCAGCGCAGGCAAACAACATAGATCATGCCAGAACCTTCTTGGCCAAGAAAAATGAACTAGAAGCAGATTTAGTAGCCATGGAAGAACAACTGGTCGTTACTAAGAAAAATGCAGTAGAAGTAAGAAAAGCGCATGATAAGCTGGTTACAGACATGCAAACCATGCAAAAACGCAAAGCCAATATTAAAGCAGACGTAGCCATTGCCAAAGCACAAGAAACAGTTGCTGGCACTTTAAGCAGAACTGGCAGCAGAGGCGAAAGCGCAAGTGCGGCTTTTGACCGTTTGGAAGAAAAAGCAAGATCCAGAAGAGATTCTGCAAACGCGATGAATACGCTGAATGCACCGCCTGAATGTGATGCAACAGCCCTCCAAAACCTATATGGCACAGGCGGCGGCTTTGCGCTGGAGTCTGAGTTGGAAGCGTTAATGGCAAGCCAAGGTAATCCAGTCGCGGCAGAAAATACAATAGAATGCGAAATAAGTGCGCTTATTGCAAGTGTAGAAAACGAAAGCAACGCAAACTAATCAAACTGACATGATTTTCATACGATTGATGTAAGCAAAAAAGAGTTAGCATTTTGCCAACTCTTTTTTGCTTGCATCGAAACACTTTTTTCCAAGCATTACATAACAATATGCACTGCCCTTGCCTCTGCATCCCATTCCACATCGACACCTAATGCGCTTGCCACAAAACGCAGTGGTACAAATGTTAAGTCATCTATTATGATGGCAGAACCCATGCCGTCAGGAAGCGGTTGGTCAATGGTTAGTGTGACAATACCGTCTGCTGTGAAGATGGTTACGGTGCGGGTTTCGTTGTTCCATTCAACCTGCGCGCCAAGTGTTTCTGCAATGTGGCGAAGTGGTATCATGGCTCTGTCAGTGGCGGGGTCAATGAATACAGCCGCCGCAACCTGGGTGGTATTGTCCATAAATAAACTTAACACAACGGGTGTTTCTTGGGGTGCAACATCGGATATGGGCGGCAGTGATGCTGATTCATCTGGTACTGATTCTGCCAAGTACCCAAGCACAAATACGCCAAGTGTGTCTGTACTGAAAGTTACATGCCCTGTTTCTGCGTCAAAGACTGCGTCCGGTTCAATCAGTTGCAGGTTTCCATCTTCATCTATAATCCACACTGCCACAGGTATTGCACCGTCATAGGGCAGGCTTACAGTGAGATTGCCATCAAATTGGTTAATGGCTTGCGTTCCTGATGTCACACGGACTTGGTATACTACTTGACCCGGTTCAAGCTGCAAATTTTCGGGAAGGCCGCTTGCATCCAATGTGGATATAGAAACCAGAATATTATTATTCCGTGCTTCCTGCCCTAAGAAATAAGTGGCTTCCGCATCAAAAACCAATGTACCTTGCGGTAGAATGAGTGCGATGCCCACATCAGCATCCGCCAATTGACGCACGGACTGCCTTGGTATCATGGCCTCTGTTATATCAAGCGCACTCAAGTCAAACGTTGCAACACCTATTTCTTCATCCACCGTTTCAATAATCTGTCGTACGGTTGACGTATTCAAGTTAAGCGTTGCTCTTTCCCTTTGCACACGCACGTTGACATTCACCTCACCGCTTATAGAGATGGTTTCCTGACGTGCCGCTGCATTATTACTTTGTGGAATTGGTGGAGACTGGTCATTGCCTAAGCCGCCGCCAGTTGGTGGAAGTATAGGAGGTACTGTATACGTAGGTGCGTCTGTGGGGATGTCTTCGGTTGGAACGTCCTCTGTTGGAATCTCTTCCGTTGGAATGTCTGTACCAGGTGTTATCGTTACAGTGGCAGTGCCACGACGCGCATTGTTGAATGTAGAAATTGCCGTTACAGTCAACTCTGTGCCGACTGGCACATTTTCATCGACGGATAGCAACCCTGATTGATTAATTTCCACACCTTCATGTCCAGAAACAGACCATACAACGCCTGTTGGTGCATGGTTAGCCACCACAACAATTGCAGAGAAAGTACGCGTATCACCTTGGGCAACTTCTGCTGTGGCTGGGTTTACCGTGACACTGGTCACGGATGGAAGCCCTTGCCCGCCTGTAAATCTCACATGTGGCACAGGTAGATTCCAAGCCACTACATCGTCGCGCACTGCTTCGCCTAGATAGAAATTAAGATGTGGCGGTTGGTTGTATATTGCGTTCTGCCAAGATACTGCCATACGATAATTCGGGTCATGCATGAACGTGTAAAGCGTGTACGAGGTGTAAAAGTCTGTGATATAAATCCTGATTGCCGCTTGACTGTCGTCGTTGAAAGCACCAGGACTATTGCCGCAGTTTGTACGCACAATAATATTTTCGCGCCAGTCACCAAGGATATCTGCTTGCAATCCTGGGTTGGCCTTTGTTCCGTTGTTTGACAACGTGCCTGTTAATACTTGCACATTGGTGCGCACACCTTGTAATTCATCAGGCAAATCATCATTTAAGAAGTCTTCGCGGGTGAAGTTAAACTGCCCCAGCTCGGAAATGACCAACGGCTGATTGGGGCCGCCGTCAAGGAACTCTCGGGTTAAAGCACCGGTCCAATATACCATATGGTTTACAGGCAGGAAGCCATCACCATAGCCTTGGCCGTCGTCGCCAACACCACCCATGATATGAATGGTTTCACCCGTGTACGCGTTTACAATTTCTGTACCGGATGCCCAGAATTCGAAACCTGACAATGGCGTCACATTACCCATGACTGCACGGCCTACGTCTCCTTCGGGCGAGTTATAAGACATGACAGGACGACCTGTTGAACCATGCCGCAAGGTGGCGTTGTTTGGCGCGCCTCTTTCAAGACCAGTCCATCTGTAAAACTCGCTTGAGCCTGGGAAGATGGGGGTTTTATCCATGGCGTCACCATGTGTATCCGCAAATACAGTGCCTCTGGTACCATTTGCTGCCCACAGCACATGTCCGCGATAGTCTAATACAACAGAGCCAAACGAAACATCGTCATATCCATTGAAAGTATAATCACCGACAGTGATTTGGTGGTTGCCCAAGTTTGCGGGTAATCCCCATGACCATCTGTCGTACGTCCATATGGTTATCAACTCACCATCAATCAACTGATGCGCGGCAACAAAACTGGGGTAGTAATGCTGGCGTACTTCAATAATAGTTGGCCAAGGTTCTGCACCTGATACACCATTTTTAGGCATGAATGCCACGGCACCATTGAAACGGTCTGAACGGTTTTGGTTCGCGTCGCCCCAGCCTCCACGGCCAATACCATAGGGTGCGAAATACTCAATGGTATCCACAGGCAAACCTGTGCGCCCATCAAATACGGTAAAGAATTCTGGGCCATTGTTGATACGGCCTGTTGCGCCGGTGTTTCCAACGCGTCTGACCGGGCAGGTTGTTCCACCAATCCATACATTGTCAGGATGACTTACCCAGTCGCCCCAGTTCAAATAAAAACCAGGAGAAAGCAACGCGTGATAGTTAAAGTTGGAGAATGGATTGTTGCTGCCATTACCGCCAATGACATACACAGGCGTTCCGCCTTCGTGGCTTTCAAGCACCAGCCCTGTTTCGGGGTCTGGATGATACACTCGGGTGCCATCTGCGGTTTTAATCGCAAAGTTGGCAGTGCCGCTGTTATCCAAGTCAAAGAAATGCATGACACTGTGGTGTTCGCCCGAGGTGATGTTCATACCCATATTGATGCGCCACAATAGCTCGCCGTCAAGGGTATACAAATCAAAAATGGTTTCGCCAGTATGTCTGGCCGAAAGACCTGGGTCACGCTGCATGTTGGTCGTCCACCGTACTAATACTTGATATTCGCCTGTACTAAATACATCGGCGACAGACATATCATTAGCGATATACCAAATTTGGTCGTTGTTGTTGTAGAAAGAAGTCGCACCAAATGCGGCGGCGGGGTTTGTACGGCGTGTTGGCCGTTGCAACGGAATTTCTAAGAAGTTATTGGCTAAAGCGATACCGCTGTTTCCTTCGGCATTGCCTGAGCCGCCGCCAGAAGGAGAGACTGTATACACATCCCCCGGCCTGCCGCCGCCATCAACAAAGTTTGTGGATGCAAGATTAGACGCAATTTGCGTACCATTCCTAAATACATCGAAACGCATACCCATTGCATATTCCGGTGCCAATATACGCCACTGCACCAGCATTCCACCGTTTCGCCCCGGTACGGCTACCACACCACGGTTAAGCCATTCCACCGGACGCGCAAAGTTGTGCAGTAAACCTGTGCGCACTTCGACAAAAATCTGAGGTGTGATAGACATTCTGTTGTAAGCGAGGTTTGGTACATCGTTGATTGTTCCTGTAAACGTAAACACACCGGGGATGCTGGAGTCAAATGCCATGCTGGCAGGTCCGTTTAACACGGTAGACCAAGGCATTTCTGTCACGCGCCATGAAACAAGGGCTTCCACGATTCTGCCATCGGCAGTGACCACTTCCATTGTTTCAGGCAAGTCTAAATCTGCCAATGTCGCACCTGTGTACACTTGCTTAAACCAATTTTGCCAGATTATCAGATTCTCACTGGGGTCATTGGGTTCGGCAGGTTCGCCCAAAGATTCGGGGGCAAGGAAGCTTACCATTGTGTCGTCATAGTGAGGCAAAGTGAAAAAGAATAAATTATCAAGACCTTGATGTGTCAAGCCATGGTTTTGCTCTGGCCCACGCTCTACGCTAATTGCAAAGCCGTCTATTTGTGTACCGCTAAATGGTAAAACAACAGTGACTGCACCGGGGTCATCAATAGGCAAACCGCGCTCACGCATTGTGACAGTGACTTCGTTTGCGTTCATATCAAAACTCATATCCACCGTATACCATATGCCTTGGGTATTCATGCCAAAGTCCGCGCCTGGGCCGCCAAGAAATTGCAGTCTGTCCGCATCATATCCTGCACGCCATGGGTTGTAGAATGTGCCTGAACGTTCGTCACCAGAACCCAGATTGGCACCACTGTAAGCAGCAATCCACCAGCCAGGAGTAGGGCTACCTTCAAACACAAAGTCTGTGCCCGTCGTACCTGCCCTTACTGTGGCAAGCGGCCCAGCATGACCCAAAACAGAAAGCTGGATTGCGTTTCTGACACCGCCAATATTGCCCGTAGGCATACGCCAGTCGAAATGGACATGGACACTGCTGCCGAAAATCGGGTCAAAGTTGGCACCTGTACCGCGTCCACCCGCTTGCCCGCGTGTTTCAAAGCGGTGATAGTGGTTTGTTACAGGCGTTTCTTCTCTGGCAATCCAGAACCAGTCACCGTTGCCTGTTGGCGGCGGCGGCGGGTCATCGGTGAAGAATAATCCGTCTTCGTCGGTAATATCAAAGTTTGTGCCAAATTCCAATGTATAGCCTTGCCTAAACAGCCACTCAAAATCGGGCATGGGTTCATCTATCGCAGGTGAATGGCTTACATTGATGGTCACACTGGCGGAAACAGGACTGCCGTCACTGCCGTCCATGATTGCCGTGGCGGTTAGTGTTGCCTCACCTTCTGTAAGCCCAGATATAGTCACTACGTTGCTATCATTTTCATCTACTTCTAAATATAACCTGCCGGCGGGGGTGAAGCTCCATTCAACATTTCTGTCCGTCGCGTTGACAGGCAAAACATTGGCGGAAATTGTGACATAACGCTCGCCGGGTAAAGAACCCGCGCCAAATTCGATACTTTGCGCGGCGGATGGCGTGAGTACAACACTGGTTGGGTGAACGGTGGGTCTTACACCGCCGTATGTGGCGCCGTAAATGCTAATGTTGTTGATTTTCGCGCCATAGTCATGGTCGTTTGGCCCAGCGGGGAACCATGCCGCTTCGGGGCCAAACCATGTATTGCCGCCGTCGCGTACGGCACCAAAACTAAAGCTGCCCAGTTGGTCTGTAGGTAAAGTGATGTTATCCACTCTGGCGACTTCGACACCATCCGCGTCGCGGATAATCGTACGCCCCATTTGAGTCACCAGATTTATTTCAAGTTCTACACGGTTTAATGTATGGCGCGGGACAGTACGCAGTGTAGTCGTCCCTGGTGCTTCATTGCGCGCATTGGCAACGCCGCTTTCGCTTGTGACATGACGCAAAAATGTCACAGGTGTAGCCGCAGGTGGATGCAAGCCGTTTGAAGTCGAGCGCACACCAAAGAGCGTGCCGTCAAATGCTGCTATACCGTTATTGCTGTTAAAACGCGCTTCCCAGCCAAGGGTGTGCTGACGCTGCCATTCTGTCCAAAAGTCAAATTCGACCCGTACCATATTGTAAGCACCAATGTCCCAATCGCCGCTGTCCAGTGGCAAAGCCCATTGGGCATGTGTATTTCCCCAGGTAGTAGCGGGGTGCGTGGCATGTGGGTTTGCATTTAACACTGTTTGACCCGCAAAAGAGCGCGGTGCAATAACAGTGGTGTTATTATTGCTTGCGCCTGGCACGGGATTTGCAAAGTCGATGGTGTCACCGATTTGATTCCATGTGACAGGAATGCCTCTTGAGAAAAAGTGAAGATTATCAAAACCATGATTGGTTAAAATAACATTCTGACCACTGTTGCGTTGCGAACTTATTCTAAAGCTGCTAATAGAATCTCCGGCAATAGGCACTGTGTACGTACCCAATACAGTGCCATAAGTCCATACACCCGCATTAAACGCGCCGCGTTCCATCACATAAATGATTGCATTTGTGTTGATAAAATCAATGAATATACCCAATGTATACCATTGGTCGTTCCAACCCGCACCTGAAACCGAAGTGATAGGTACATAAGACCCCAAAGTGTTCCAATGACCGTCACCGCCAGTTTGTGGATTAGTCACATCTCCAGACGCAATCAGTCTGCCGCTTTGATTTCTGATGATGAGTAAAGGTACACCATTAGATACTAGTGCATGGTCAACATAATTGAGCGCATCGCCACTGCCAGCCCTTACAGTGCCGGGCCTCATATCAAATGTGACAAAAGCCTGATGTGCTTCAACCGGATTAGGCAAGACATTACTAAAGTGTCTGATGCCGCCACCACCTGCGTCGGGAACATGGAATTGTAAAAAATGATTCCACGGTTCATCGTTTAATATTTCTACTTCGTTTGTCCGCGATACCCTGGCATCGTTTACATCACTAAACCCACCAAAGGTACCCGCGTCAAAGTTTGAGCCGAATGCATAATCCCAATCGTTTACATCGTACCCAAATGCATCAAATAACCCGTCAAAATCTGGTGTGGGTTCATTTGCTAAAAAAGGCATGATAGTCGGTGTGACATGCGTTACAACCACCACAACATCAGCAAAAACAGCGGCTTCACCATAAGGATAAAGCACTGCGGCTGCCCTCAATGTGGCTGTACCTTCGCCAATGGCTGTGATTACAACCGTATTGCCATCCACCGCAAACTCAACAACATAAGGGTTTTCTTCATCTGCGTAAACCACAGAATCAGGCACAATCGCCCACACGACATCTAAATCAGTCGCATATTCAGGAAACACTGTTGCGGTAACATTTGCCGACAAATGGTCAACATCTGCACCTAAACCATATTCCAGATGTAGCGTCGTGTGGTCTAACAATACCTCCATCGGGAAAACGACTGCGTCTGGAATAGAAGGAGCCAATGGACCTTCGATTGCTTCGTCTGTTCCGTCGGTACTGTCTGTTCCATTGTCCGTACCATCAGTACCATTTGTACCATCGTCCGTGCCGTCAGTTCCATCGGTAGTATCATCTGTACTATCAGTGCTGTCTGTTCCACTGTCCAAGCCATCTGTACCGCCAGTACCATAATCAGACGTAGAATCTTCTCCGTTTTCGTCATCAGTTACATAATCTGTACCGCTGGTAGCACTTTCACCGTATCCGCTGGTCGGCAGCGTTGGCAAGTCTGAGTCAGCTGCTATCAAAGACATTGGCAAGTTAAAGAAAACAGAAAACGCCAATATAAATGAAATCATAATAGCTACAGCACGTTTTAATGATTGTTTTTTCATTAATAAATACCCCTCTCTGATAATTGAACAATATTTTGACATGATTTTGCATTCAGTTTTCTTTTACAACCTCCTTTATCAATTTTAAACAAAATCACGTCTTTTTTTTGCAAAATGCCGTTAGTGCATACAGACAATTTTTTGCAATATTCGGCATTCGTTATTTATGTATGATATATATATATATATAGTCAATTGTAATTTGTGCATAAATTTTTGCAACAAATAACCCTATAAAATTGTGCAATATGACAATTACCTGGACTTTATCATCAATTTATAATTTTTTTCTTATTTTTCTTTTCATGTTTTTGTACAAAATCACAATTGACATTTTCAATATGACACTATAATAACATATTGACAATGATTTTGGCATAGTTATAATGAAAATGCATAATAAATTCACAGTACGCCAGCGTACATATGTGAAAAACATCGAAGGGAGATTTTTAGTTATGAAAAAATCCACAATTTTAGGTATGGTCTTCATTTTAGGCCTTATGTTGTTCGCGTTCACCGCATGTGGCGGCAATGATGACGTCGAACTCACATTCAGCTGGTGGGGCGGCGACTTCCGTGCCGAGCAAACCCACGAAGTACTAGACATGTTTTTAGCGCAGACTGACAGCGTAGACTACATCGACCGTGTTGTATCCGCGTGGGGCGATTACTGGGATATGCTTGGTGTACGTGCCGCAGCTGGTGACATGCCCGACATCATCCAGCAAGATGTCAGCCGTATGTTAGAATTTACCGCCAATGATTTGCTGGTAGACCTTACACCATACATCAACGACGGCACGATAAACACTGCCAACATTGCTTCCACCATTATTGACGCAGGACGCGTCCCGGGCCGTGCAGGTGTGTATGCCATCCCCATTGGCATGAACGTTGCCGCCATGGTGTACAACCAAACACTGCTTGAAAGTGTTGGCTTATCCGCACCGCGCAACATGACACTTGACCAGTTTATGGCACTATCAGCCGATGTTTACAGGCTGACAGGCGTACGCACAAACTGGGTATCCACAGACCCAAGCAACCCAATGGAAGCGCATTTACGCGCACAGGGCGTCAACCTCTTTGAAGGCAACACCCTAGGCGGCACATGGGAACATTATGTAGATTACTTTGAAGTCATTCGCCGCGGCATGGAAGAAGGCTGGCATATCCGCCCAGAGGATTTGGCTGGACGCGACGGCGCGGCCATGAACGCCATGTGGTATCCACCGGGCGCAGGCAACGAAAACCTACGCACATGGAACTCACTGGTGTGGTCAAACATGGTGATGGGTTACATCAACGACTCACCAGAAGACATGGAAGTCAACATGACCACCTACCCATCCAGGGACCCCGTGCGTGCAAACTTCGGACGCGCATCCATGTTCCTATCCATCACCACCCACAGCGACCACCCGGATGAAGCCGCCGAACTAGTAAACTACTGGCTAAACAATCAGTCCATTCACGAACTCATGCTTGGCGAGCGCGGTGTAATTGTCAACTCCCAAATAGCCGCCGCAGTCTACAACGACCTATCCCCAGGCGCGCAAATGCAAACCGAATTTGTAGGCTGGGTAAACGCCGGCAACTCCAGCCCCTTCAACCCAACCAGACCAGAAGGCGCACCAGAAGTATTAGCAGAACTCTTACGCATCACCGAGCTAGTACACTTCGGCCAACTCACACCCGAGGCAGCCGCACAGGAATTTTTCACATCGGGTAATGCTATTTTGGGGTAAAGATTAAAAGATTAAGACCGACGGGGCTTTGCCCCGCCCACCCCACAAACTTTTTGAAAAAAGTTTGACAAAAACTTTAACTTTTGAAACAGCTATCACAAGTTCAAACCCTAAGCCGTGCAATTGCACGGCTTAAATTTTAAAGTTTTGGCCGCGCTTTTTCAAAAGCGCGTGGGGGTGGTGGGGGCAAAGCCCCCACGGTCTTATCCTTATATATATGTAAAGGAGTCCTACCATGACAAAATTAAAACAATTTATATTTGATGAAAAATGGGCGGCGATTCTTTTTGTTTTGCCGTTTGTTGTTGGGTTTTTGTTGTTTCTTGTGGTGCCTATGGGTATATCGCTTTATTATTCGTTTACGGATTTTAATATTTTGCGTGCGCCCGGCTTTGTTGGACTGGCTAATTATCGGCGTATGCTGACGGATGGTTTGCTTAGGCAGTCTTTGGGGGCTACTTTTTATTTTGCGTTTGCTTCGGTGCCGCTGCGGCTTGTTTTCGCGCTGGCTATTGCTATGCTGCTGTTTAAGTCTACGCGGATGATGGGGGTTTACCGGGCGATGTATTATTTGCCGTCTATGCTGGGCGGCTCGGTGGCGGTGGCTATTCTTTGGCGGCGTATGTTTTTTGTTACGGGTACGTTTAATAGTATTTTGGGCTTTTTAGGGCTGCCCAGTGATTTTGCTTGGCTGGGTAATACTAGTACTGCCATTTGGACATTGATTCTTTTGGCAGTTTGGCAGTTTGGTTCTTCTATGCTTATTTTTCTGGCGGGGTTGAAGCAAATTCCAGAATCTTATTATGAAGCGGCGCGTATTGATGGGGCGAATCGGTTTCGGATATTTTTTAAGATTACATTGCCACTGATTACGCCAACCATTTTTTTTAATTTAGTCATGCAAACGATTAATGGATTTTTGGCGTTTAATCAGGCATTTCTGATTACCGAGGGCGGGCCCATGAATTCTACCAATTTCTTTGCGCTGTACATGTACAATCATACATTTGCATGGGGCAATGCGGGGTATGCATCGGCACTGGCTTGGATGATGCTGGTGATGCTTGGCGCGTTTACGGGGTTATTATTCCTGACTAAACGGTTTTGGGTTTATGAAGGAGGGTTTTCGTGATGCAAAAAAAACACAGAGATTTGATGATTGGCTTGCTAAAGCACGTTATTGTACTTATAATCGGGTTTATAATGATTTATCCATTGATTTGGATGATTGTCAGCTCTTTGAGGGAAAGCAGTGTGATATTCCACGAACCCGGGCTGATTCCGCGCAACTGGTATGTTCAAAACTATATCACAGGCTGGCAGGGCGTTGGCGGACGGTGGACATTTACACGCTTCTTTAGAAATTCATTTATGTATGCCGGCGGGGCAACCATTGGCATGGTGTTTTCGTCGTCTATGATCGCCTATAGTTTTTCGCGTGGGACATACCGCGGTAAAAAATTGTTGTTTGCAATCATGATTGCCACATTGCTGATGCCCGCACAAATTTTGATGGTTCCGCAATATTTATGGTTTCACAGGCTGGGATGGGTCGGCACTTATGCGCCGCTGGTCGTACCTGCGTTTTTTGGCGGTGCGTTCTTTATCTTCCTGATTACTAATTTCATGAACGGCATTCCGCGCGAGCTTGACGAGTCGGCTAAAATTGACGGTTGCTCTTTTTACGGCATTTATGCCCGTATTATTATGCCGTTGTCTGTACCTGCATTAATCACCGCCGCACTGTTTTCATTTATATGGCGTTGGGACGACTTTCTTGGACCGCTGCTTTACATTCAAGGACGCCCGGCATCGTTTCCGGTGACTTTAGCACTGCGGGTTTTTGCTGACCCCACCACCGTTACCGACTGGGGTGCGTTTTTTGCCATGAGTACGCTATCATTGCTGCCCGCTATTTTTATTTTTATTTTCTTCCAGCGGTATTTAGTTGAAGGCATTTCTACTACAGGGTTGAAAGGATAAAAAATGAAACGAAAATTTACTTTGCCTGGCGAAGCTGGGTACGAAAAATTGACTTTAGAGTTAGCCAAACGCTGGGGCGCAGATGTGATTCGCGACAGCGACGGCACCGCATTGTCGGACGAGATTCTTTCTGCGGGGTACGAGATTTATTCTACCATCTGCCCGATTCGGGAGCATAATCCGTGGATACGGGAAAATATGCACACACGCCAGCAGACGTTTTTGTCCACCACGCCTGAAACCGCCGTGGGTGACGCACTGGAAATCAACCTAATGGAAGATTTTTTTGAAGGACAATTCAGCATAAACGACAGCGAAAATGCCATGCCCTACTGGCAGGTATACGACCGTACTGCCGACGCGCTTGTTGCTGCATCTGACTGGCAATACGCAAACGGCGTTGTCACCATCCGCACAAAACCCTTTAGACAGTACACCGTCAGCTTTCTGGCATGGCGCAATTGGGAAGAAATTTCTATGTACAATCACACCACCAACCACTGGGATAAGGAAAAATTGATGCAATTAAACCCCTATCCCACCGGCGCAATGGACTATTTGAGGCAGTGGTTTGTAAACTGGTGCGAAACCCATCCCCACTCAAACGTCGTACGCTTTACCGCGCTTTTTTATAACTTCGCTTGGATTTGGGGAAGCAACCCGCGCAACAGGCATTTATTCACCGACTGGGCCAGTTACGATTTCACTGTTTGCCCCGAAGCATTAGACGATTTTTATAAAAAATACGGCTACAAGCTGACGGCAGAAGATTTTGTACGCCAAGGCAAATATAACGCCACACACCGTGTACCCAGTAAGCAAAAACGCGACTGGATGGACTTCATTGGCGCGTATGTGCGCCGCGCCACACGGGAATTGGTAGACATTATCCACGGCGCAGACAAAAAAGCCTATGTTTTTTATGATGACAGTTGGGTTGGCATGGAGCCTTACAGCGGACATTTTCATGAAATGGGATTTGACGGCATTATTAAATGCGTGTTTTCTGGGTATGAAGCCAGACTTTGCGCCGATGTGGATGTAGACGTGCATGAAATACGATTTCATCCGTATTTATTCCCTGTTGGGCTGGGCGGTGCGCCCACATTTTCGCCAGGGGGAAAACCTGGGCTGGACGCCATACATTATTGGATGAGCGTACGCCGCGCACTTTTGCGCAAAAAAATATCCCGCAGTGGGCTGGGTGGATACCTGCACCTTGTAGAGGACTATCCCGATTTTGTTGAAGCAATGGATACTATTTTAAAGGAATTCGACGACATTTCCGCATTGCACGACACTGGCGCGCCAGTGCAGCTTAAACCACGCATAGGCATTTTACACGCATGGGGCGCATTGCGCACATGGACACTTTCAGGGCATTCTCATGAAACAGACGGACATATGCTGATTCATGTGTTAGAAGCATTGTCAGGGCTGCCCTTTGATGTACAGTTTTTATCATTTGAAGATGTAGCGAATGGCGTACCTGATGGTTTTGATATCATAATCAATGCAGGTGAAGCGGGCAGTGCATGGAGCGGCGGTTTATGCTGGCAGGGCACCGAAGGCACAGCACTCATTGAATCACTAACCCAATGGGCGCACAAAGGCGGCGTTTTTGTAGGCATTGGTGAACCTTCTGCCGTACCGGGATACGCCACCTATTTACGTATGGCGCATGTGCTTGGCACGGATATAGACAACGGCGAAAAAACCTGCCATGGACGGTGGGCATTCGAAACAGAAGAAAACGGCTATGCTCTGCCACCACGCAAAAATGTGATTTTAACCGACGGAGAAGCCCGTGTACTTGCATCAAAAGACAACACCCCAACGATAACACTAAACAACTTCGGCAAAGGCAAAGGTTTATATTTATCAGGCTTCGTTATGAAAAAAGACGCGGCATTCACACTGCAAAACCTCCTACTGTACGCCGCAACTGAAAGCACCACCGCCGAAGGCACCACCGACAACCCCAATGTAGAATGCGCAATATTCCCCAACACAATCGCATTCATAAACAACTCAAACGAACCACAAACAGCCACCTGCAAGTGGAATGGAAAACAACACAGAATAAAACTTGCACCATATGAAATGAAAAAGGAGTGTTTACAATGAGCCAACTAAACACAGAACAAATCCCATCCATACTTGACGCGGTAGTTGCCCGCACCATGCGTATGGACTTGACCTGGGACTGGCCATGCGGCGTGGCATACTTCGGCATTTGTGAAGCGTATACCGCCACAGGTAAGCAGGAATATCTTGACGTACTCAAAGCGCGGATAGACGAATACCGCGAATTGGGTCTGCCCTCTGTTTGGACAGTCAACACCTGCGCAATGGGACACGCAATGATTACCCTGCATGAAGCCACAGGCGATGATGCGTACTGGGATATTGCATTAAGCAAACTAGACTATTTGCGCAATCACGCCCTCCGCTTTGCCGACAACGTACTCCAACATACCGTCAGCGCGAAAAATGATTTTCCAGAGCAAGCATGGGCAGATACACTATTTATGGCGGCGTTTTTCATGCTGCGCATGGGCGTAAAAATGAAGGATGAAGCGTTAATTAACGACGCACTAAACCAATATTATTGGCATATAAAGTACCTGCAAGACCCTGCCACAGGGCTTTGGTATCATGGTTATGAAAATATAAATAAAGGGCATATGAGCGGATTTTTTTGGGCGCGCGCCAATGCTTGGGCGGCTTATACGATGAGCCAAGTGGGAAAATATCTGCCCGAAGCATATCTGTACCCTAAGTTTATGGATGTCGCTGGTTCGGTAAACGAGCAGCTTTCTGCCATAAAGCTGCTGCAAACACCCGACGGGCTATGGCGTACAATCCTCGATGACCCAGAAAGCTATGAAGAAATTTCCGCATCCAGCGGCATAGCTGCCGCAATGACAGCCAGAGGCAATCCACTGCACAGAAAATATGTAAAAGCGGCATTGGATGGCGTGATAAAAAACATATCACCGGACGGGCGTGTACTGGGTGTATCCGGCGGTACAGCCATCATGAAAGACCGCGAAGGATACATGAGTATCAGCCGCGATTGGATTCAAGGCTGGGGACAGGGCTTGGCATTGACATTTCTTGCGACAGCGTTAAAAGCTGACCAGCTTCGCAGTGATGGTGCATTGTAGACAAGGAGTAGATTATATGATTTTAGTAACCGGCGGTGCGGGGTATATCGGAAGCCACACATGTGTAGAGCTTCTAAAAAATGGCTATGACATTGTAGTAGCAGACAATTTTTCAAACAGCCAACCCGAAGCCATTGAACGCGTGAAAAAAATTGCAGGCAAGGATTTTGATTTTCATCAAATAGATGTATGTGACGAAGACGCGTTAGACAAAGTTTGCAGTAAATACCAACCCGAATGCGTGATTCATTTTGCGGGACTAAAAGCCGTTGGCGAGTCGGTGTCGTTGCCGCTCAGTTACTATGAAAACAATGTAGTATCTACAATAAAGCTGCTTAAAGTCATGAAAAAACATGATATCAAACACATTATTTTTTCTTCGTCAGCAACGGTATACAGCGCAAACAATACGATGCCGCTTACCGAAGATTCCAACTTGGGCTGTTCAAACCCGTATGGCTGGACAAAATACATGTGCGAACAGATTATAACAGACGCAATGTTTGCCGCTAAAAATGGCTCGGCAGTGCTTTTGCGCTATTTCAATCCCATTGGCGCACATGAAAGTGGGCTCATTGGTGAAGACCCACTGGGAATCCCCAATAATTTGCTTCCATTTTTGGCACAAACAGCGGTGGGCAAGCATAAAGAACTGCTTGTTTACGGCAATGACTACGACACCGTTGACGGCACAGGCGTACGCGACTATATTCATGTGTCCGACCTTGCCGCAGGGCATGTTGCGGCAATAAAATACTGCCAATCTGTAAACGGAACCCATGCCATCAACCTAGGCTCAGGGCAAGGCATCAGCGTTTTACAAATGGTCAACACCTTCGAAAAGGTGAACAATATAAAAGTACCCTATCGCATTGCAGAACGCCGCCCAGGAGACTTAGCCACATGTTATGCCGACCCGTCAAAGGCCGCCAGACTGCTTCACTGGCGTACAGAAAAAACCCTTGAAGAAGCACTGATAGACACCTGGCGTTGGCAAACAGGCAACCCTAATGGATATACAACTTCATAAAAATAATCATTCATTTTAAGTGCCATACCGTTTGAACTTGGTATGGCATTTTTATTTATAAATCAAACTTTGAGGCCATACCAAAAACTTTGAAAAATCGCACAAAAAAGCCAAACTCGAAAGTTTGGCTTCTTTATTACTACATATCTTGACCCGTAGGGGAATCGAACCCCTGTTTCAGCCGTGAAAGGGCCGTGTCTTAACCGCTTGACCAACGGGCCATTGTCCAACGACGTGTATCTTACATTAAATTCGCGATGATGTCAACATATTTTTACACAAATTTTTATGCGCCCAAAGCCGCACTAAAATACAGGTTTTCTTGACACACCCTTTACAAAACCTGATAATATCTACAAAATTTAACAGACAAGGGGTGCGGTATGACCAAAATAATGGTTGTAGACGATGACAAGCGTATTGCAGAGCTCATTTCTTTATACTTACGCAAGGAAGGGTACGAGACCAAGGAAGTATATAATGGGCGTGTAGCAGTGGAAACTTTTCCTGTTTATGCGCCATTTTTGGTGCTGTTGGACTTGATGCTGCCCGAAATGGACGGCTATCAAGTATGCAGAGAAATTAGACAAATGAGCAGTGTGCCAATTATTATGCTGACTGCAAAAGGTGAAACATTTGACAAAGTACTTGGGCTAGAGCTTGGTGCAGACGACTATATAGTAAAACCCTTCGAGCCAAAAGAATTAGTCGCCCGCGTGAAAGCGGTGCTGCGGCGTTATGAAAACAAAACCACCACCAGCCCGCGGGTGATTGTTTTACCCAACTTGACGATTGACCCCGATAAATTGACTTTGATATACCACGGTCAAATATTGGAATTGCCGCCCAAAGAATTTGAACTAATGTACTATTTAGCCAGCCACCCAGGGCGTCCATTTACCCGCGACCAACTGCTGTCGGCGTGTTGGGGATACGAATTTGCCGGGGACACACGCACCGTTGACGTACATGTCAAACGCCTGCGTGAAAAAATGACAAAGCATGACACATGGGCAATTAAAACGGTGTGGGGTACAGGGTATAAGTTTGAGGAGGTTTCATTGGCATGACTATCCGCGAGTTGAAAGAAATCCATGAACAAAAATACCTGCACCCCCTAGCTGCAAAAAGTGCAGAAACCCGTGGGCGCAAATATCCGTCAGAAAAATGTGATATCCGCACAGAATTTCAAAAAGACAGAGACAGAATCACCCACTGCAAGGCTTTCCGCCGATTAATGCACAAAACCCAGGTTTTTATCTCCCCCGAAGGCGACCATTACCGCACACGGTTGACACACACATTAGAGGTATCACAAATTGCAAGAACCATTGCTTTGGCATTAAACCTAAACGAAGACCTGACAGAAGCCATTGCGCTAGGCCACGACCTTGGCCACACGCCCTTCGGTCATGCAGGGGAAGACGCATTAAATGAATTCCTCCCTCAAGGATTTAGGCACAACGAACAAAGCTTACGCGTAGTAGAATTTTTAGAAAACGACGGAAACGGATTAAATTTAACATTTGAAGTACTAGACGGCATTTTAAACCACCGCACCAGATGCAAGCCCTCCACGCTGGAAGGGCAAATCGTACGCATTTCCGACAAAATTGCATACATGAACCACGATGTAGACGATGCCATCCGCGCAAAAATTTTGGCAACAGATGATTTGCCGCCTTTTTCGCGTTTTGGTTCAACCGCTTCTAAACGGATTGATTTCATGGTGCGCAACTTAGTGGAAAACAGTGCGGGCAAATCAGAGATTAATTTTACCCCGGAAATTAAAATAGCCACCAGAGAAATGCGGGCGTTTCTTAATATGCATGTGTATGCCAACCAGCGATTGCACCAGCGCGAACGCAGCAAGATTCAAACAATGTTGCGGTTATTGTTTGACCATTATGTACAAAACCCCGACAATTTGCCTAGCGAACTGCGGCTACGCATGGCAGGCGATGCCGTTCAAGCTGCTGCCGATTATATTGCGGGTATGACCGACCGTTTTGCAATGAAGTGTTTTAGTGAGATTTTCATGCCGTCGGCTTGGGAGGTGGAGTCGAAGATTTAGGTAGATGCACCTGATATCAGTCCGAATATCTTGTGCTTGATGTGGAGGTGCCTAAGATTAGGGAGGGGTAGTATGAAGATTGCAATATGTGATGACCAAAGGGAATGCCGCAATGACATTCGGTATCAATTAAAAGAATATTTCACTCAAAATCAAATACACGACAACAAAATAACAGAGTATGCCTCTGGTATGGATTTATTAGAGGCATATTCTCCCGGCGTATTTGATGTTATTTTTCTGGACATACAAATGCCGGGGATAAACGGGGAAGACACGGCGGGACGAATCAGAAACCTTGATTTAAATGTTGATATTGTATTTGTAACAAATATGAAAGACCAATCTTTGATGGGATACAATTATAATGCCAAAGGTTTTTTGATCAAAAAAGTAGCCCAAACGCAAATGAACAAATTAATGGACAGGTTGCGTAATGAAATGAGCCGCCGTACAGATATAGGCTCTTATGCGATAGCGCAAAAATTTGACGAAGGCATTGTACATTTACAGCTATCAAATGTATATTACTTCGAAAGCTACGACAAATATATTTGTGCTGTCACCAGTAGCGGCAAACATGAATTCCGCGGTCAACTAAAAACTGTGGAGAAAGACCTTTGTGGCAAAGGCTTTCTCCGCATAAACCGTTCACTGTTAATAAATATGTCCCATGTGTTTAAAAACTTCCGTGATGAAGTTGTTTTAAATACAGGTGAAAGCTTGCCTATTGGGAAAAGTTACAAAATAATTATCAGAGATGCATTTAAAGATAAAAAGGTGGTTTTTTAGACCATGGAGAATATGATGTGGTTTTTTGTTGAACTTGCATTTGCAATGATAAGCACTGCACTGATATATCTTTTTGTACGTGCTTTTTTGCAACAAAAAAAATTAGAGCTTAACTTGCTAAATTGCGCTGTCATTGTAGCTGTTGTAGGTACAAAGTTTTTTGTTGGACTCCATTTTAATGAAAATATTATTATGATTTCCGGTTCAACAATTGCGGCTGCTTTTGCCATAGGAAAATTTTATTTTCGGGACACGCTCACTTGGACTATATTGTCTGCTATGTTTGTATTTCTTACAGGAGCCATTGCAGAAGTTTTAGCCGTCGTTTTTTTTGCGGGATTCAGACAAATTTCTATAGAAGATACCATGCAGTTTGGTGCTGATAGAATGATCGTCCGAACGCTAAGTTTCCTATTTTTCTTAATCATTGTTATTGCAACAAGACAATATAGAAAAACTTCAACGGCGTCAATGAATGTAAAATTAATTTTGGCACTATCTATATTGCCATTGGTATCAATTCTTGTATACCTACAGTTTATCTCGTTTGTCGTTGCAACCACGCATTATTTAACAATAACTGAAACCATTCCAATGCTAAGTATTGTGGTTGTAAACATATTTATTTTCGTTTTGGTTGAAAACATCATGCGCCAAAATGAAAAAAACAAAGCACTCCTTCTTATAGAAACACAAAATGATGCCCAACAAAAACGCATTGGTCAATTGATGGACTATCACGAACAAGTCAGGCACATATTCCATAATTTCAAACAACAAGCTGATGTGCTTTATCGCCTCTGCAAAGAAAAACAGTACGACGAACTATTAGACAATCTATCCAAGCTGTCAAACCACCATAATACACTGATTATTGTAAAAACAGGCAATTTGTTACTGGATACCATTTTGTCATCTAAAAAAGCGGAAGCAACAAAACAAAATATTGATTTTGAGTTTTTACTCAACGTAAAGCCAAACCTTTCATATATAAATATGGAAATATGTATATTGTTGGGCAATGCAATTGATAATGCCATTGAAGCATGTATGCGCTCGACACTTGACATAAAAATAATTGAAATGAATCTAACAGCAACTCAATCCAGTTTCCTATTTAAGATGAGAAATAGTATTGGCGAAACCCCGCAAGTTGAAGGCGAATTCCTTAAAACAAAAAAATCTGATAGTCTGCATCATGGTATTGGTATGTCAAGCATGAGTCAAACATGCCGCAAACTGGGCGGAAATTTAGATTATGAATATGATGATGAACAATTTAGAATATGGATTCATTTGCCAATAGAATGATTTGTGAATGTGTCAACACGCAAAAAAGTACCTTTTTCGCCTCAAAACAGTACTTTTTCGCCTAACTGTAGAAACCAAGTTAAATAGATGCTATTCTCGATTCAGTAGTGAAGGGCATACGCCTCACGATGGAATGACTGGTAGTATCTGTTTTTGTTTTGTGGGGTGGATGTTCTGGAGTGTATCATTTTGCAACACCGAGGGGAGGTGTGAATATGCAAAAGACTCAAATGAAGGATAGCGTAGATAACGCCTTAGATATCGTGGGAGTGCTGCCTGTCATTCATCGCGCAGGGCATAGCAAAAGACAGTGTAGATAACCGCTGCTTTACGTTTATGCACCAGCCGAAAGAACCAAAAGACTTGGCTAGGCGGCTAAAAAATATGGACAAAACTTAAACTGTTTTGTCCATCAAAACTAACAAATTAGTAAAACCTGCACAGACTAATTTTTACCGATTCAATTAGCCCTATGATGCAATATCAAATCAGAAATCGGCTAAATATTTATAAACCAAGGAGAGTTAATATGTTAAAAAAATTATTTAGTATTATGTCATTGATGGCATTAATAGCTATAATGACCACCACAGTATTCGCAAATGAAAGTTTTGTATCTACAGATATCGGTGCGGACACTGTTAATCTTGAAAGCCTATCTAATGATGAGTTGTCAGATTTATTTGCCCCTTTTCAAGCGATAGTTGATAATCTAAATGCTCAGCATGGGACAGAAATAATGACGCCCCAAGTCAATGATGTTGATGGTAGATACTATATTATCGGGATTCTATCTTCAACAACATTGGATGAGTTTAAACTTGAAATGATGGATTTCGTGAATCTATTGCAGACATTAGATGAATGGAATGCCGTGGCAGAATCATTATCATATTCCTTGCAATATGCTTCGAACACAAATGATACCGATACCATTGATATAATTCGTGACATTCATTATACTATATCTCTTTCGCCTCAAGTATTGAGCCAAGTATATGAGTTAATTGATGAAGTTGATGATATTATAGATATTGTTCACTTCATTGACATCACTGAGTATCAAGGTATAGATCCTCTTCAGACGACAGCTCAAACACGAACAATGAACATGTCCAGAAGTTCTTGGAATAGTCTCCATGTAACCATAGCAGCAGTCCAAGTACTTAATGTTAATTGGCAAAGATGGGAATTTGTACCTACTGCTAATGTCTTGGCTGGTGCTTGGGTCGATGCATGGGCTCCTCAAAGATTCATTGTATCCTCAAATGTTAGAATTTCGCATAATGCACACAGTTTAGAACTTGAAACTAGGGGACAACATTCGCCAACGCAAAATGGCACATGGGCAAATGTTACTTTCCGCACAACATTTTTTGTGTAGCAAATAAAATCTGAATAAGTCACTCCAATTCAAGATATTGCATACCGTAACTTCCAGCTACAAACGAAAAAGAACCAACCCAAACGCAGATGCAAGTGCTATAATGCACACGGCCTCAAAGTGCCAATCAATCGGAGACTAAATCTCCTGTAAGCATTCACGC
>Ga0131853_10005844_pt1 | contig 22227 bp, 16 predicted proteins | sample TergutLab28metaG_FD_92764 | JGI IMG/M metagenome (GOLD analysis project Ga0131853, IMG submission 92764) | Labiotermes labralis P1 segment gut microbial communities from Petit-Saut dam, French Guiana - Lab288 P1 (version 2) (version 2) | ecosystem: Host-associated > Arthropoda: Insects >... | reverse complement strand
TAGTGCCAACTTTTGCGGATAGAGGGGTGTCACGTGGTCAGCGCAACGGGTCCCCACAGCCGTTAATCTCTGTTTTCTAAACCTGGAGCCGCTACTTTTTTCATTCAAGTAGCTCCTCAATTGCCCTCACGAGGCTGAGTGGACCTTGTTCCAGACCCAATACTACTCGGAAAATCTGGTAGCGCCGGGGATCGAACCCGGGACCTCTGTATCTGTAGCCAGAAACTCTGACCACTAGACCACAGTAGTGTTATGCGGATTCGCCTGCCATCTCTGGAAAAGACATAGTACACACATGTGACACAAACCGTAGTCCAATCGATAAGTTAATCGACCAAACTCCACAGTATTATCTGATGTTTCACTGTGGGGAAGATCTCGCCAAACGACCAGGTGAAAAGTTTGGTATCTATTGTACAAAGAGGTAGCACGTGGACTTTGCTGAGATACGAATATTTTGATATGCTCATATACTGCATGGTTGCCATATTTCTATAAAGGAGCCCTGTGTTTCACAAATTCTGTTTACTGGTAACCACACAGTGGGCAAGCTGGATTGTAGCTCCATATATTATATAAAAATGTATCCAACACTATGCTCACAAAATGATTCAAAACATGTTGGAATGTAGTTTGACTGTATAATAAATCTTTTGAAACGTATTATGAGCATAGTGTTTGATAAATTTTTAGATAGTAATCCTTATTGTTGCACCGTGTATTTTGTAGAATCACAGCAATTATCAACCAACAAATGCACTTACATAAAATTTCACATTAAAACACTCAAAATTTCTCCCACATGTTTCGATCCTAACATCAGGGAGCTATGTTGTTCCTTGCTAAAGTCATTTTAAAAACATTCACAAAATAATTCCATTATATTAACAGGGTGTTGTGGCAGCATATCTGTAATATAAATTATACTTATTAATTGCCAAAATAGTTTAGTAAGAATGTCAAAATAACATACATTAATGAAAACTTTTTATATATGCAAATAATTAGACTATTATTCTGCCTACCATACACATACAATACAAAAAACTCACAGGAAATCACAGAGGAACTAAAAAGAATGCAAACTAATGAACAAATGAGAACAATTACCGTTGATATAAAAGATTTATATGTAAATCTACCAATTCAAGGAATCATAAGAACCACAAAATTCTGGCTAAATAAGAATATTAATGACAGTGAATTAATCATACAAGCATCATATATGCTTGAAACAATCATGAAACAAAATTACTTTCAGTACAATGAACAATTTTTCCAACCTAAAAAAGGAATAGCAATGGATTCCCCCATATCCAGTACAATGGCTGAGGTATATTTACAATATATAGAAGAAACATATGTAAAACAATGGCTAGATAGCAAAGAAATAGCATATTATAAAAGATATGTTGATGATATTGTAATTATACATGATCAAAGCAAAACAAATGAGCACACAATCTTACATGAAATTAATGATAGATAAGAACCTTCAGTTTCAAATGTCTACGGAAGAAAACAACACATTAAATTATTTGGACATTGCCATACATAGAAACAACAACAGTATGGACATAAGTATATATAGAAAACTCACATGTACTGATACCACCATTCAATTTTCCTCTAGTCATCCATATGAGCATAAAATAGCAGCAATTAGATACTATATACACAGAATAATAAATAACACTTCCCATCACAGAAAAATCAAAACAAAAAGAACAGAATACAATACTTACTATAGCTAAAAACAATGGATATCCAATAAACACCATAAATGATCTCAGGACAAAATTGATAGCTAAGAAACGCCAACAATACCCCTCAACAGTTCCACATAACAAAAAATGGGTAACCTTCACTTACTTCAGCCCAATGGTAAGATGCATCACCAATCTATTTAAACAGTCTAATTTGAACATAGCATACAGGGCAACCAATACCATCCAACAATTATCTGAAAGGCAGACTAATACAAATCCAAGTGGAATATATAAATTAAAATGCAAAACGTGTAATAATGTTTATGTTGGACAGTCAGGAAAATCTATAAATATAAGACACAAAGAACATATAAGATATATAAGAACCAACAATCCACTCTCTGCCTGTGCTCTGCACATTTTACAAAATAGACATGAATACGGAACAATGGCAGGTACATTACAACTATTGAAGACATGTCGAAAAGGCACATGCATGAACTGTTGGGAGGCCTTATATATGCAAGTATTCCATCAACATATCATATTGATTACTGAACAACAGGTCAGTGACACCAACCCCCTCAATGAACTCACAGGCACAGCAAGAATCCTCCCATGTAATCAATAGCCAGTCTCTCACTACACAACACACGACGCACACCATAGCCAGACACATTCCCAACAATGTACTCTTACACAACACGGTAAGGATAAACTTGCAATCCAAACAGCCTAATTATTTGCATATATAAAAATCCTTATTAATATGTGTTATTTTGACATTCTTACTAAACTATTTTGACAATTACTTATTAAGTATAATTTATATTACAGATATGCTGCCACAACACCCTGTTAATATAATGGAATTATTTTGTGAATGTTTTTAAAATGACTTTAGCAAGGAGCAACGTAGCTCCCTGAAGATGATCTCAGGATCGAAACATGCCGGAGCAATTTTAAGTGTTTTAATGTGAAATTTTATGTAAGTGCATTTGTTGGTTGATAATTAAAGTGATTTTAGATAGTAACTTTATACACACTACAAGCAACATAATTAAATTCATATTTGTTGTTTGGTAGTGAAGATGATTTTTCAATGGACAACTGCACTCTCAGGCTAACAGGTATCTCACATTATCTACAAAGGACCCTTACATCCAATGTGGTGTACTACAACTATGGTTATTAGACTCATATAGACTATAAATTCACATTATTTTGTGACCATCTGTCCAAATACAAAACTTTTTTTTCCCTGCAAGTTGGTGTAACATTTCACAGCACAAAGAATTCTGTGTTTATCTTACATGTTTTGGCTTATCTGAGCCATCATCTGGGAGAACCAAGTATAAAAAAACATGCACACTAACATCTCTAGCCTCACTAGAATGAATAGTTAATGTATCAGACACTGCAGGAAGTTTTATGTACACAATACAACTGTTGGCTAGAACCTGAAGGAGTAAAATACTGACAGGTGTATGTTCAACTAACATAATTGATGTATATATAAAGATACATGCAGTACACTATACATACAGCATTTGCATCCAAACATGTACTGTTTAAATGAACACAAGCTAGAAGAAAATAGTATATAATAATAAAATGCACAGATTTGACTCAAAGTGCATTTTGTTGGTCTTATATATGTAACTGTGCAATACACAAAAAATCTTATGGTTATTTTTATAGGTTCATCTGAAAATCTTTGGCAATGGAAATACAAATTTTTACATATACAGTAATTTTAATTACATCTGATTTTACAAGAACATATGACTTTTACCCTCTATGTATGTCAGCTTAGATTGATACCGTCTATACATGTGCTATAAGAAAATGAAAACATTGTGTACAAACCAAAAATTGTGTAAGAAGCTCCATCACAGTGGCATGGGGCTGACATGTTTGTGTACAGCACAATATATACGGTGTTGTGTACTCTCTGTTATACCTGATTCAATGAATTAAATCTGTTTTGATTCTATGCATGTAACAACACTTAGCATAATGCAACACAGTGAATTCCCTTTAATGGGCAAGATTCCATTCATTTCCCCAAGAATGAAACAATACTGAGAACATTTCACACTGTGCAGTGACCTCTTCAGTATCACTTGAACTGAAATAACAGAGGTATAGATATATATTTAAGAACAAAACTTGCTGCATTTGTCAGCATTCAGTCACATCATGTAGACACTGCAAATAATTTAAACTCTGAACTTCTGAACGTTTTATTTCTTAGAATATTTTCAAATAACTGATTTTAACACAGCACTAAAACAAATGGAAAATAACAGTAAACACAAAACAAGGGACATGTGCAAGTTCACTTGAAGGCCGTGGAAATATTTCTGGGTTTGTATTAATTCAAATGACAACTGCCACCAAAATATTTCTCACAAATGGGGGAGGGGGACAAGAAAAGGAGACAGAAAGAAATTACAAGGGTGTATCAAAAAGTTCCGAGACTGGACCTATAGACTAGAATGTATTTACTTGATTTAAGTTTGGGCAGCATCCCCTTCAAAATAGTCCCACTGTGCAGCGACACATCGATCTCAGCACCATTGCCACTGCTGGAACGCATGCTGAAAGTCCTGGTCTCGAAGCGTACCAAGAACATTCTGTGATTCCCGCTGGATATCCTCCACTCTGTCAAAGTGGCGACCCTTTTCTTGCAGCTTCATCTTCGGGAAGAGGAAGAAGTTGCAAGGAGCCAAATCCGGTGAGTAAGGCAGATGCAGAAGTGTGATAATGCTGTTGTGGGTGAGAAACTCACATGTTACAAGAGCATGGTGAGAGGGTGCATTGTCATCATGGAGCAGCCAATTGCACGCACACCACAGTTCAGGTCGTTTTCGCCGAATGTCCTCCCTCAGATGGCGAAGAACATTGCAGTAGAACCCGGCGTTCACGGTCTGGCCTTCGGGGGCATATTCATGGTGCACAATGCCTCGAATGTCAAAAAAACATGATGAGCATGCTCTTGGTCGTGGTGTGGCACTGCCTCGCCTTCTTTGGTCTTGGGGATCCTGGGCTCTTCCATTGCAAAGACTCGGGATCATACCCATAGACCCAGCTCTCGTCCCCATTGATGACCCTCAACATGAAGGATGGGTCATCCAGGGCGTGCTAATGAAGATCTTGACAAATTGCAACACGGTGTTCTTTCTGTTTGGGAGTCAGAAGCCTGGACACAAACTTTGCAGCAATGCAATGCATGTGCAAATCACACATGAAAATTGTCTGCACTGTTCCGTATGACACATTAACGATTGCAGCAATGTCCTTAATGGTTCTCCAATGATCCTCATGCACAAGCCGCCCAATTGTTTCCACATTTCTAGGTGTTGAGCTCGTGTAAGGTCGCCCTGACCTCTCATCGTCTTTGAGTGATGTTTTGCCTCTCTTGAAGTGCGCATGCCACTCGAAACACCTCGCACGACTCATGGCCTCATTTTCCATACGCACGTCGTATCATTTCAAAAGTCTCTGCTCCAGATTTGCAGAGTTTCACGCAGAATTTGATGTTTGCTTTCTGCTCCAGTTTCACGTCCATGCTGAAATTGCAAATGTGAAGGCACACGTGGTGACAAACACTCGTGTTGTGCAACTCCCAATGTTCACACAGCGACGCCACTTGGCATACTGAGTGGCAACATTCCCTGCTCCCAAGCACAGTGCACGCATTCACATACTGCAATCCGTTGGCATTCTGTGGAATTAGTCTCGAAACTTTTCGATACACCTACGTAAGCACTAAAAGTAAAACTCAGTAACAGAAAGAATAAAAGTAAGATCTACGTATATTTCAGAACACTTTCACAAATACACAACACAATATAAAATAATATATCAAGATGACTACCGTATAAAAGTAGCATTTTGTTTTTCTTCTTATGGTATACACCAGCACTTAAACCATCTGTCGCAAGTAGTTGCTAGGTGTGTTGCGAGAAATTGGACCATCCACGTGATTCACTAGCTAATTACTAAAATACCATTTTGAGCTTCTTATGCACTTTATATAAACATGGCATCAGATCTAACACTTGCAGAAAAAGAAGAAGTGACTTAAGTTTCTTCAGGTACAACTCTTAAATCAAAATTTGAAGACATGTCTATTGATTCCATTTGGATTTCTCTGAAAAATTAGGACCCTGAAACTGTTAAGTTCTGAATATTTTACCTTCCCTTCTTCACTTCACACCTGTGTGTGGCAGCATTTTCAACACTGGAAACAATCAAGTCAAAGAATCGGCTAACACTATGTAAATTATGTCAGTCCCTTATCTCCCAATGATAATACTTTCTATAAGTACATGAACCACTCACATTAATAATGCAACTGTAACCTGTATGTATGACAATTTTTAATAAGAAGAATCGTTCATTTGTGCTTATTTATTTTTATTTCACTAAAATTTCATTATTCCCATGAAAGTGCATTAGGTATGTGGACGTCATTGTTAAAGCATGTTGCAGCAGAAAAAAGACTGAAAACCGCTGGTATACACATATTTATATACAGTTCCAGCACTTATCACAAGGTGGGTAACGAAAATGTCAGTTTTTTTAAAGTCTCTTGACATTACAAAATCGGACTCTTGACACAAATCACATGTGTTTCAGTGAACAAAAATGCTTCACAACATGGCAATGTTCAAAGGGGTTCATAGAAACTCAATAGCGAGGAGGATAAAGTGGGGCCGCATTGGATGACTGTGGGCTATTGGAATCTGAATCAAGGTCTAGGAATGTAGGTATAGATGAAAGGTACATTGAATTTGGGAATATTGGAGGTGGCATCTGCAGACTTGGCAACTGCTGCACAGATGGCGTTTGAGTTCCTGGTGGTGTCGCAGGTGGAGAAGGGCTGTCCAGAGTGATGATGCTAGGGCTCACATACCCTGAACTGGATACAGAGCCCATACCAATATTTGAAATGTTGCCTCCAGCACCACCCCCAGAGCTGCTCACACTGGAATCTGTGTGCACAAATTACAATTATTTCTTCCAAACAAGAACCTTACATTACCATTTCATTTACCATAGGCAGAATTCTTTGTTGGTCCTTGTAAACATTGTATGTTGTGGGTAAGATTTCTTTAATTTGGAAAAAGCCTGGTTAGTGGTATTCAATGTTACACAGATTTTTGGTACCCATATTTTTAATCATTAAATTTATGCAGGCCTGGAAAATTTGAAACTCAGGTACTGTTTGGAGTTGACAATAAACTCTATCACATGGACTGATGGATTTTACATCTCCCATTGTTGATTCCCGTCTTCTGGATTGTGACACTGTGTCACTGAGTGAAGGGGTTCCTGATGATTTGAAGGATCACAGAGGTCAAGTGGACCAAGAAGAAGACACACTGTCACATCCCATAAGACAGGAATCCTCAATTACACTATTGTGAAAAGCTCCATACTCATAAATCTCCCATAATTAGGACTTCATCAGTTTGTTTTCATGTCAGAACATCTCACAAACCTGAATGTAACCTGCTTCCTGCTGCAATGTTCATGGTCTGGTTAGAAGAATCTGGCTTGTTGGTTATGTTAGATTTCAATGGTATTTCTGCTTCATCCTCAGAATCACTTAGTGTTAAATCAATTACAGTTGCTTTCTTTTTTGGTTCTTCTTTTGGTGGAGGCTGGATTACTTCTGCAATGAAGAACAGACAGTCAAATTGTCTGTCCATCAATGACCTAGTATCAGCAACTGAACCATATGTTGCATTATCATGAAATTCTGTATGAGTTGTTTACAACAAGTTACCATGCGAGGGAGAGTTCCATGAAAATCAGATCACTAGTCACACTTTACTTATGGGACTACATGTATTTCTATCCATCCCTTCCATATTTCTTGACCAAGCTGGGTGGACTTTGGTACATACAATCCAATTGTAATGCTGTTAAGCAACTATGTGTTTCATGAAAATCAGTGCAAACCTAATATGACCCATCCTAAGCTTCAGGGAAGAAGCCTTAAGAATGACCTTAGAATAAATGAATGCTCGTACAGTAATGGAAAGGAAGACTGTAGAAAAATTTATGGCTCCACAAAAGAAGAAAGCTGAAGAATACGAACAAATAAGAAGGGAGAGGCTATATTACTTGCAGCATTTACTGCCTGATTTGGACAAAATTTGGTATAACAGATATTCATATAATGCTGTTCAGTATTTGTGAATATCATAGATATCAGCTTACAGAAGGCCATACTTTTCTCACGGGCATGGCAATACTGCGAGTTCGGGTTCTGCTAAAAGTGAATAATTATGGATATAATGATTTTTACAATTTCAGGAAGAGAATTTTAATGCACTATTTATTTCTTCTGAATTTTTATAGTAAATACTTATATGTGAAAAGCTCCAGTGCACATTTCTGAGGGAACACAGAAAGGATTTGGCACTCATATGCTGTCAGATGTCTCAGAATTGTCTCCAAGGCTGTCATTTCAAAAGCACTGTAAATAACCACTGGGATAATATTAACCACCATTTTCACATGTAATGCCAAAGCATGGACCTTTACAAGAGGAAACAAAAGCAAAATCCAACCGATGGATATGAAATTTCTGAGAATCACTGAGGAGAAAAAGAAAAGATGAAACAATGAGAAATGAAATCTTGAGAGAAGTGGAATTTGTTAAATAAGTCTAGGCTTCAAACAATTACAACATCCACAAAAAAAAAAGGACAGAAAGCTGCGGAGAAGGGTGTTAGAATAAAAAACTTCATGTTTGAGCAACCTATATTCCCAGAAGCAAATGCACATTTCAAAACACCCCTTGAATTGCATTTTATTTATTTATGCAATAAGGAAATTTACTGCATTTTAAGACATGCCACATCATCACTGTTTCACTTTCCACAAAATGCCACCCATTTCATAATTTTACCTTCTGTTCAATTAATACGTTTTTTTCATAAACCATGCACTAAAATTTATATACAAACCCAGTTGTTTAAAGGTTAAGCATGTGACAACCCCAACAGGACAGTTCAGGCAGGTACTGTGGGACATCAGATGGCTGGGAAAGAACTGCCAATAAATTAAGAAGCAAACACTGTAAGAAGACAAAGACTTTTGTGTGATTCTATAGGGTTCTGTGATGGTATATGACTTTGGACGTGATTATAAGGGACCAACTGTTTCCTGGTTGAAGTAATGTACCAGCATTTGCCTGATCAGACTGGATAAAAGCATGAAAACTTCAATCAACATAGTCCATGACTTGGCTGAGATTTGGGTCAGGCATCGCCTGAATACATGTGTAGTGTTACTACACCAACTCAATGGGCAGCAACAGAAGACTGCATGTCATACATATTTGGAGCAAACTGGTTAGGATCCATGCAACATAACACACTTCACAAATAACAAATCACCATACTGCAATGAGGGAAGACAGTACTGTACATGCTCATACATGCATACAAACATCCACTGCAGTTTACTTACCAAGGTCATCAGAAACAGTCTCAATTTTGACTACAGGCTTCTCCTGTGGCTGAAAGATAACACATTGTTATGTTTTACAATGGAAAGTATATATTTGCTATGATAATGACACACCATTACATTTGCCTGTAAATTATTCATTTCCATGTGTGAACATAAAATGACAGTTTCACATCACTTGAATCTTTGGCAACATCACTGTAAGAACCTCAAATCTTGCAACCTTGCATCACTCAGCAACAAATAATCAACTTTTAAAACACAGTCACATACAACACACAGTACAATGCAATTAAACAATTGATATTTTTACTTCCACAACAAATTAAACATCTATTTTATCACAGCGTATCACAGCACACTATGAACATCAATAGTGGCTCAAAACACAAAGTACAAGAATGAAACAGTGCAAAAGCGCAACACTAGAGATGTCTTAAACCTGCATGTAACATAGCACACAGCAGTGGAACATTCAATTTGTGAGGAAAGCATAAACAATAAAGCGACTTTTATGTTTTGTTGACCGTGCATCTTATTACAGTCTTCGTTAATAACCAACCTGATGCACAATTCTTTTTCTTATATTTGTTCATTCCAATTCTCTACATGTTTTCAGCAACCAATTGTATCAATATTGAAACAATTGGCTCTCCTGATGATGAGCACTTGGTTGCTCGAAACATGTAGAGAACCGGAATAAACAAATATAAGAAAAAGAATTGTGCATCAAGTTGGTTATTAACAAAGATTGTAATAAGATGCACGGAAAACAAAACATAAAATTCTGCAATGCTAAATAAGCAAAACAAGCACACCAGTACAAGAGTCGTATTGATACAACTGACTCTCCTGATGATGAGCACTTTGTTGCTCGAAATGTAGAGAATTGGAATAAACAAATATAAGAAAAAGAACTGTGCATCAAGTTGGTTATTAACAAAGATAATAAAGCAACTATTTTCTTCAATTTGAACTACATTTTACAATCACTATGTGTTGAAATTCTAATTAGTTATGATGTTACAACCCTGCTATTGCCATAATGGTTTTCATTGTTTTATTTATGATATTGCCAAACAATGGCATATTCTGAATTGCTAGCGATAAGAGTACAAGTGTCAGATAGTGGTTGTATCAGTCAAAAAATATTGGCCACAAATTTTAGAGTACATACCAGAAGGAAGAAAAATTTCACTGTTTCTTAAAAAATATTAGTAACTTATCTTCAAGTATCGTCCTTCAATACTTTTCAATAGCATGGACTCTTTACATGAAATCAATCTTTTAGTCCCCCCCACAGCAAATAATAATCACACACACACAAATCTGGAAATCCAATAGGCTACAATCGGTGAATCGGTGTCTTCTCAGCTATTTGCGAAGTACCTCTTATCATACAGTGACTGAGAAATATGCTACGTGAGCTTTTGCCGTCTTGCATGAATTACCATTACATTACCCCTTCTGTTAATTTCCTGAAGAATGGTGTCATTGTTAACTGAACACAATGATCAGAACTCACTGTTTATTAAAAAGACATGAGCTGCATGATTTTTGTGTGCTCACTACACAATGGACTCTGATTATAAGATCATGCAAAACATCATCATCGACTGCATGGTGATGTTCAGAACGGCAGTACTCATTATTTTGGCCATTATGTTCCCACTTAATATAAACTATGCCTCATCTGAGGATAGCACAGGTGCAATTCAGGCACTTTGGAAAGTGATGGCATGTTGATGGATTAGTGTTTCCTGATGCAATACCGTTTCTCTGAAATGTCAGAACACACAAACCCAGCAACACAGCATCACACACCAGAAGACATGAATCATCAACAAAACTGCTGTGGAAACCTTGTATCACACAAAGCACAAGTTCCAGATCAAGAAGTCCAGTCTACTGAAACCACCTGCAATTTTGGCTTCTTATATCACATTCTGGACAGCAGATATCTTATACAGCTCTTAGCTTTTACAGTTGAAATTTACCATGTGAGCTGACTCTATGACGCTTGACTGTGATGAGACAATAGGCAGTATGATTTCTCTTTGGGTAAAACATGATGTTGTCATCTCTATTGTCCAACAATGAGTCCGTTATTTGAAATGCTTCCAATATTCTATATAACATTCTTTTACATGGCACTCTCAATTTAGTTTTTTTTAATAATAATTTCAGTGTCATTTCTACCATGACAGACATTTTGCAAAAGTACTGCAAATGAACATTCTTTGTTCAGTTTAATACACTGCAAAAGCAAACAAATAACTCCCGCATTGTGTAACTAAAAACAAATGATCAAGTACCTGCAGTTTCGGTCACAGCGCAGCAGTGGTAACACAGTACATGTAACCTGAGACTGCATGTTCTAAAGCTTGGTAACATTAGCCATCTACCACCCTGTATTATCATAAGCTGCAAAAATGTAAATACAATATACTCACCATTGGAGACAATATTGTGGTCTGTTCTTTCTTAACGATGAGTGATGACCAAGAACCATCTTGATGCAGCTGGATTTCATTTCCATCTACTGAAAGTTTACCAGACAGAAGAACCTGCTGGAAGTAACTGCAGGGACAAGAAAAGGACAATAAAGTATGAAAGAGGTACCCTACAGAGTACCCCACAGCTTAATTGCTATGTCAATGTTAAGTTATGGATTTTCACTACAAAAATGACATTAACAATACAAAACCCATTATGAACAATTAAATTTCATACATATTCAAAATAACATGCAAACTTAATATTTGCTAATGAATGAATCAATTCATGAAGAGAAGAATGGGACAAGTCACTACATTGTGCAAAATTTAAAAGTTGACATAGTACACAATTCATGTTACAAAAAGAAAAATGTATGGCATTCAAAGTTTAGGATATTAGTCTTTGGAAGCCATCCCATAATGTTGTGTTACTGAATAAAGTACTTCAATTCAGTCTAACACAACACAGGTTTATTTTAATTCCAACTGTCACCGTGACACGTGTGCTACATGTTTCAGCCTGTACTAAGGCCATCCTCAGGCATGTCAGTACAAAAACCTTACAAGGCAGATATAGTAAGATTCTAACGAACCCCTTGCTTGTAGTCACTATCTTTTATTACGTTAAAACATAAAACACAAAATATAAAAGAATGAAACCTAAACAACTTTAAAAATGTATATTTTAAGACTTTTATTATATTTTGGTCCTTGTATATTGCAGTTAACAATTTGTATTAAAATTCTTCTATGATTTTGTGGATTTTAATTGGCATGGCATGTCTCACATAGCATATTCTTTTATAACATTCTTCTTTGAATTCTGTTTGCAGATTGTGGGCCAGGATATAACTTAAGGTGGTATACTGCTCCATCACCACCTTAACATCGCTTCACCACCACCTTAAATTATATCGCGGCCCAAAACCTGTGAACAGAATTCAAAGTAGAATTTTATAAAAAAAACACACTACATGAGACAATGCCACGCCAATCAGAATATACAAAATGACAGAAGAATTGTAATACAAACTCTAACTACAATATATGAAGACCAAAATATATTGAAAGTCTTTACTTATACATTTTCAAAAACAGTGACTGTAAACAAGGGGCCCCTCAGTTTCTTATTATACCTTTCTTGTAAGGTTTTTGTATTGACAGGCTGAAACATGCAGCACACATGTCAAGGTGACAATTTGAATTAAAATAAACCTGTGTTGTGTTAGACTGAATAAAATGTAGTTTACATAGGATATAAGCCTGCAATTAGCACTTACCCATCTATGACAAGGTTATCATACAATGCTGGCTTGTCACATACTGGACACATCCACGTTGGCTTCCTTTCATTCATTTGAAGGTACAAAGAGGCATCGAAACATTGTAGATGGTAGCATGTGGAGGCACGGCACGGCGTGGTCATACGCATCTTACCGAGAGGGCATACTAAGGACACACGTAATGATGTAGTGGCTATCTCACAGTCTGCATCCTCAGACAGTTTTTCCTTTACTGAAACAGATATATCATTTACTTAGATCATAACAAATGCCTTATTAAAATTACTTTTTGTGCACTGTTAGTGATGAAGAGCAGAAATTCATGCACTTAGTGACTAGACTGTAAGCTGGACAACCAGGAAATCATGGTTCAATTTCCAAAGCATCCAGACTAGCTCTAGAACATGCCCAGGCTCCTTTTCAGTGGGTGGCAGGGTATCTTTCCCCAGGGGTAAAGTGGCTAGGGTGTGAAACTGACCAGTCACCAACATCTAGTTCTGAGGATAACAATCAATGGTGCTATACCTCCACATTCTCAATATGCCTTCATGGCTTACACAGGGACAACTTTATCCCTATCTTGCTATTCTGCAGACCTGTGCTGATGTGTGGGTTTAATAGTGGCTTGTGCCTGTGTTGTATGGATTGCATTTACTTGCATCCTGCTGTGTTTTCCAGTTTTAGGTCTGCCATCTATGTTGTACTGGTATAACATATCAAACAATGGATTTTGTCTATCAGTCTTATTTAAATGTAATTTATCTCAGGTTGTAGGCTATATACTGTAGCATCCAGGAGCTCATGGCAGCTCATTAACCACATGATGCACTCCCCAAATGACCTGACTGGCAGACATTCCTGCATGTACCCTTTCATCTCCTTATAATATAGGGAACAGAGGGTTTCTGTAAACCTCGTGTTTTTTGGTGTGCTGGATTGTAAGGAAGAAAGGACAGTGGACTGCAATACTGTAGTAGATATTTGTAGAGTGAGGCTTGGAGCCTGAAAGACTCAGGACATTCTTGCAACATTAGGCAGGCCGTACACTTCACAAGAGTGAAGAGCCACATAGAAATTAACGCTTCTCCTGAAATGTCTCCACAACTAGATTACTTCACTGTACAATGTAGTAATTATTAAAACCGTTAGTATTAGGGGACTGCAGTGGGCTATCACTCTTTAACAACAACCAACCACCCTTCAAAGGTCAGCCTTCCATCTTCCGGCAGCAAAGTACCACTTGGCTGTCTGCCGATAAGGTAATAAGGGGGGAAAAGGGCCCAGGACACCCAGTTGGGGACACCCTTCCCAGCTGTTAGTATCATTTCAAATGTGCTGTTATTATCTCCAAATGTCCCATTAAAAGTATCATATTTACCCAAATGCAAGATGACTTCTATCTGAGATGACCCCTCAAAAAATATGTTTGCCAAAGGAAAATGTACTTATCCAAATCTAAGATGACCCCTCAAAAATAAAATGTCTGCTAACAAATATTTTACTACTAATTTCGTATACTTAGTATACAAAGCATGTCACATTCTACCCCTACACTGTCACTGTCTCCATCTTCACAGTCAGCACCTTCATTCCTCACACTCACTCCAAACATTCCCATCCTCTTCGCTGCCATTCCACAACATATCACCATCAGTCCCATCCAATGCACTGGACATGCAGCACTTCTTAAAACCCTTCACAGTAACTTCTGGTTAGATGCACTGCCATGCCATTATGATCCACATTGACTCAACAGTACACTTACATTTCTTGGTTTATAAATGTACTTTACCCATAAAGATTCACAATTTTCTGCATAAATGGTGTTAGTGGTGTTAAGAATTTAATACATGTGTTCTGGATTTCTCTATCTTGTCTGTGGTCTAATCAGTCTGAGTTCATGGCTCTTTTTATGGTTTTTAATTTGTGGATTGGTCCAGTTTTGAGCATTGTAGTTAGTTTTTAATTTTTTAACAGCCATTTTCCTGTTACTACCCTTGGACTGGATATAATCTCAGGTGCACATCTTAACAAGTTTAATGTTTGTGTGGTGCCCAGTGACTGAGAATAGCTCAATCTAAAGGGCCCACCAGATGAGGTGCTTCTTTGCTCGCAAATGAAAACAGAGCCAGCTTCTGAAATGTTGTGCTTCTTTAAAAAATCAGATGATGGACAAAGTCCCAAAAAAGAAGACTGTGTCAGTTAACTTGAATCATGTCTCTTCTTTTTGCACTACTTAACACTTGAAGTTTGGACCATTAGGTTGTCCTGAAACGTCAGTAAGGAATTACCACTCAATGCTGCATAATGCCTTAGAAGAGTGGAGATCTCACGACGATTTAGCGATGCAGGCCATGGTCTGCCTCCGCACGGTCCAGTTCATAGAAATTTGGTTTGCTGCGGTGCAGTTCGGCGCTTCACAGGCGAATTTAAGACAAACTCACATATCTGAGTGCCAAATTTAGGGGAAAAAACATCGTCTTGCATTCGAGTAAGTACGTTAACCACAGAAGTAACCATCGACCATAGCATATGGCATTACAGCGTGGCACTTATCAATCAAACTATCTGGCATTACATCTCAGAAGAAAACAACTGAACAAGTCACTCAGCTCAGTCAACAATCAATGGCCAGTTGGATCCTCTAGTGCATGGTTACTCATGTTCCATATGAGGAAAAATTATATCAGCAACATCCACCACAGAAACCTGAAAACTAACAAACTCGGTATACTTACTGAGACCCCTTGTGAAGTCTGAATGTCTAACACCTCGAGTCTTCAGTCTTTGTAACAGTTCTGAGGATGTCAATTTTCGAACCAGGTACACAGCTATAGCATAGCCACGTCCATACTCTGTATTCCAAGACACTGTAATGTGGTTTGCTACCGTAGGACTCAGCTTTACCATGGTCGTAATGTTCACTGGACGAGGTGGCCGCTTTGGTTCAACACCAGGTTTGTTTGTCGGAATGGGGTTCTGCAGAAAAGCACAAAGAACATGATGTTGCACACTACAGTGCTATTGACTGTTAGAAAAACTGTTACTAGAAAGTTTACATCTGCCTGAAATAAAACAAAATACTATGTATATGTTACAGTAACAGTGCTTAACTGGACATTATGCGTAACTCCCAGCTGACGAATTAGTACAACTGCCAGTCACTACTTGTAACAAGAGGATTGCTCACTAACACACCACACTGTTCCTCTGTGCACTGTTACAGTGCACATCTTAAAAAGGGTCTGTGTGGCAGCAAGGAAGTGTACTAAAATAACCATGACCCCAAAACCAGGGTTGTGGGGGTGGTGCATCCCCTGTCATGCACCTCAGCAACTGAACAGAAAATACACAAATGAAGGACACACACACACACACACACAATTATAACTCAAAATCCATAGAAACACAGAAATATTACAAAAAAAAACCTGCATTACAATGCTACCACCTTATGCTTGACAAGGGTTTTGGATACTGTCATTAACAAAATCCAAAAAATAAGGTAGAATAATCCTACCTGTAACTATTTCCCATACCTCAGCAGCCATTTCCACCCATGTCAATAAAAATGGAAAGACTGCTTACACATCTGATTCAAGAAAGGTTTGAAACAAATGTCTGGCAGTATGTCAACAATCAAGGGCCTTAAGTACAAGCAGAAGCCGCATTTTGTTCACATCACTGACCTTTAACACATACACTATGTGACATACAATCCACCAGCTTAATTTTCTTACAATAGGTGATCATTTACCACTCATTACACTACCATAAGACTGAACTCTAGCTGGTTTGTCAGATTTAGATGACTGGTCTTATGAGTAGTCACTGCAGTAGCCAATCGCAGATTTGACACAAAATGATATGCTACTGTAGCAATGATTGCATGTGATAGAGGCAATGTCTTACTGTACTAGTGGAACTGTATCTTAACAATGATTTCATCCTTGTATAGTTAACAAGATATTAGACATATCCTCAATCCCTAAGTAGCTGCTGATGGGTACTACTCAAAACACACCACTGCTCAGATCATCTACCATCCTGCATTCAGCATCTCCTTTAAAAAAGCAATATCTCCACTGCTCCTTCTGCCAGGTATGTTCTGGTAAGGTGCAGCATGTTTACTTATAACAAACAGGTGAACATGGTTACATTACGTTACATAATGCACTGTCTGTTGTTGGAAAACTAACATCCAAACAAAGGGAATTTATGCTTTACGGTCCGTGCGTGTTAGGTATAGGATGACATTTAAAATCCCTCTCAGCTCGAGCATCCTGTCTATAGGATAGCCATAGCCTCAGCCATTTAAATATTTTGCTCTCAATGCCATGAGACATTTAGGGATGCTTCACTCATTCTTAACACCCCATTAGAAGATTCTGTTCAGCTTCATGCTCCGAATTATTTACCCCTTGACAGAAACCCCCATTATCCATTTTTATATGAGGCTTTTGTACCTACAGCCGGGAAGGCTGTAGGTAAAAAAGCTAAGCTTATTTTTTCCTGCTCTCTTCATCTGGCTTGTGTATGACTCTTGGTTTAGTCTGGAGAGTGTAGATACACAGCATTAGGGATACAGTGAAAATGTGGTGACAGGACAGATAGCAATAAGCAGACTTTTATCTGCCATCCTTTCACTTGAAGAGACCCATTTAGAGCTCCAGATATTGTGTCTCATTTCTCAGATTTCATGTTGAGTTTGCATCCACAGTGTTGCATACAGAGCTTGATATTCTTCCCAATAAGCATTTCATAGTCAGTGTGAGTGGTGGTGTATTGATTAGACCAAGCAAGAGGCCAAGGTTGCTGAGGCCGAGCGAAATAACTGAACTGATTGTTGACACTGATAGTGATCAAGTGAGAGAGTCCAGAGTGTCCAGCGATGTCAGTTCTATTGAGGGAGGTTCTGAATGTGTGCCAGGGGTGTCACAACCTCAACCATACTGCCAAACAGCCAGCTGTCATGAGTCCAGCAGTTCAACTATGTCCAGTGCCTCTGATGAAGAAGGTGCTGGTGAATGGGGGCCAGGTGAACAGATTCAGCAATCAGTAGCACTGCAATGGACATGCCCCTCTTGCCCAAGAGTCATGAAGCACATACATATGCAGTTGGTCCCAGAGGACAGAAGGAAAATGAAGGTCACACATAAATAATGGCTCAAGTCCACCTACAATTTTCCTTATGTATTTATTTTGCAAAAATTATCACTCTGTTGATGGTGGAGACTAACTGCTACCACCATGATTACACAGACAGACTTGACAATGGACCCTCTCCTGAACCTGACATTACTCAAGCTGAAATGTTTGTTTCTGGCACTGACAATACAGATTGGACATGGCATAAGAGACAAACTAACAGACTACTGGGCAACAATGGACCAGTTATACACACTTTTCTACAGCACTACGATGAAACAGGACCGATACCTTCACATCCTTGGTTACTTAAATTTTACTGACAACAGGAATGAACCTGATAGGACAGATGAAAATTTTGACAGACTATGGAAGATACAAAACCTGTCTGAAATTTCAAATGGCACATTTTCCAAATTGGGACTACGGTGGCAAAGTGATTAAGGTACTGTGCTACAAATTGGAAGGTCGCTGGTTGGATCCCAGCTGGTGTCATTGGATTTTTCATTGACATAAAATCCTTCCGATTGCACTATGGCCCTGGGGTCAACTCAGCCTCGAACAGAAATGAGTACCTGGAGTATTTCCTGGGGGTAAAGGCAGCCGGTATGTAAGGCTGACAACCTTACCATCATCCTGTGCCATTGTCACGAAATCTGGGAACCTTAACTTCCTGGAACCCCCTGGGCCCTTCTGGACTTGTAACAGGACTGCTCTACCTTTTTACATTTTCCAAATCTTACAGCCCTTCTGAAAATCTGGTTACTGACAAAGTCATTGTTTCCTTCAAAGGAAGGGTGATTTTCAAACAGAACATACCAAAGAAACGCAAGCAATTCAGAATCAAAATTTTCAAACTTTGTGACTCAACCGGATACACATATGACATGAAAGTATACTTGGGGAAGGACAGACAGCGCACGGCACAGCATGTTATGGGACTGTCAGGCTGAACAGGAGAAGGCTTGCCACAAGACCCAGCAGTGAAGACAATAAAAATGAAACAGGGAGACAGTCGTGTAAGAACCAGGGCTCACTTGACGGCAATACTGTGGTGGGACAAGGGAGACATTTGCATGTTGATGAATATTCAAGAGGTTCGAGAAAAAGGTAATTTCTGCAATGTGGGAAGAAAAGCCACGAAGCCGCGAATTGTGACAGATTACAACCATCACATGGGGTACGTGGATAGGGGTGACAATAGCAAACAGTTACTCCATCAGCCACCACATAGTCGAGTGAATGAAAAAAATTGTTCTTTCATCTGTTAGACCTGGCCATTCTCAAATAGCTACATTCTTCATTCCTCATGTGGGGGTAAGAAAATATCACATAGAGATTTTTGATTTACCCTCCTGAGGAATAAGTTGACATATGCTGGACCAGAACGGAGAATACCAAGGCCATTAGGTAGACCACTTAATGTTGAATCATGCGTCGCTAGGCTCAAAGTCTGTGGTAGGAAACATTGGCCTACCCTATGCAGCTGAGGTGTCACATGTGTAAAGCCAGGGGTGTGACACACAGTGTTTTTGTAAAGTGCCATAAGTGTAAAGTGTGTTAAAAGATCATGTTTTGAAGACTACCACACTGAGGCAAAGTACTAAAAACACCAGGCGCAACTTCCTTAAGAAAAGAAACTCGGGACTCAAGCCAACATGTAAGTAAAAGAAAATGAAATTAAGCACTGCCTTACTTTTGCTTTTCATTATATTGCCTCTTGTAATGTCTGTTTCAACACAAACTGATATCTACTCAACAACTGCAAGCAGCTTTCTGTGAAACAGGTGGCGTCATAATAATTAATATGTTACTGTCAGTAAGATTCCTTCTCAAAATACAACCTGTGTACACTCTCATGTTTCTCCATACATCATTTCGGAAGTGAGATCTAAGGCTCTCACAGTTGTGCTGCTGAAGACTGATGTCTTTTGGAATGTGGTGCTATGTCACTGGGTGAGCAGTTACCAACATTTTGTAAGGTCCTTCAAAATGTCAAGAACAATACAACCAATGATACACTGTCGCATCTCAGGAGAACTGAATTTCCACTGAAAGTAACAGCTACTGACAAGGGAAAATAATTTGATGCAGGGATTGTTTACAAAAAGATATGTGTGGAATGGTGTATATTATACGAGGGTTGCCCAAAAAGATTTACAACATCTGTCAAAATCAACAGATAACATCAGCAATTTTTCCTGTGGTTAATTTTTTATGTCCTATTTCCTACTGCAGGACAACAACAATACACTTTCTTGCACACGCACAGACCCCATCACAACAGCGTGGCATGGTATAGTGATTGCATTTTAAACACTGGGCTCTTGCTGAATTTCTTGTGGCAAAAAAGGATTCAGTAACAAACATCCACAAGTGGTTAACAATGTATATGGTGTCAATTCTGTTGATTACATCACTTTCACTCATTTGGCTTCATGAATTTCAGGTTCTGAGAAGACAATGTAGGGCTCAGTAATGCATGTAACTCTGGTTGGCCAACAGCATCAGTCACTCAGGTATTGCTTCAACATGATAGCAGTCTTTCAAAATGACCAGTGGATTAGAACCAGAAAGCCTGCAACTGAGCTCTCAGTATCCAAGAGAAGTGTGCACAACATTCACGATGCTTCAGTATATTCAGAATTGTGAGCCAGTTCGGTTCCACAAAGTTTAATCAACTATCACAAAACTGTGTGGAAAGAGGTGTGTTCTGATTTGCTCTCCCATTACAAGGCTGATGGTGAAAGCTTTCTGTCAGAGATCATCACTGGGGACAAAATGCAGACCACCACTTTGAACTGCAGACAAGAAGTCAGTGGAATGGCATCTGTTACGCTAAGGGCAAATTTTATAATAACTAATTTGCTATTTTTTTTTTGTTTTTGTTTTGTTATTTTAATTTTTGTGTGTAAGTGTTACACAGTATTTTTGTGAGCGAGATTAAGGTGGGAATATGACGTCATAGCGTCCCTTCTTTGTCTGAAGTTAGCGTGGCTTCAGTTAGTCGGAGTCTTTCCACGTCAGGGCCAGTGCGTGTGTAGCAATCCAAGGGTGAACAAGTAGGCAGCACATCTCATTATAATTGTGATATAACAAAGGGTGATAATTCTGGGCTGCATAGGGCAGTAATCACATTCAATACTCATAAGGAGTGTATGCTTGAGTGCATTTATCAACAATCAATGTGTTAATAATATCAGTTGAACGAACAGTATTAAATGAACTTGTGTGTGTAATACAATACTACATTATATAACAGTACATTCAGTGAATAATTTGGTACTGTGATAACTAATTATTGTTTATGGCAAGTCGACATTAAGAGTGGTATAGTGAGTGTGCCAACATTTATTATTGTACTTTGTGGCGTTACTTTTAATAATAATTCATAATCGTTAATGAACCAGCAAGTACTGACAAACTGAAACCCTGTTTGTAGCTTTATGTTCCTCGAGCCAGACGAGGCGACATAAAATTGGTCCTCCGGGCCGGATATAATTACAAAGGACGCGACATATATTTGGTCCTCCTAAACTGGATGAACATTCAGCATTACTGGTTTTTTTCGTGCCGCGAAAATTTGTTTACGTGAATGAAGCCACGCCATATTACGCAATTCGCTAACAAAGGAAAGTCGCGGCAGAATCTGTGATTTCACCATAGAACGAGAAACTCGTGCGACATTCCTTGAATTTAATTTCGCCACTTCAATCAGCCACCTCCAGCAAGAATCGCCACATTACCCCACCAAGGCTAATAACGAAGACCCTCGAGTACCAACGGGACTTCACAAAGTTACCAACACTTAGTAGCTTCCAGTCAGGCCACTGAACTCCACCCACCACATCAGCTGTTGACTAGCAAGAGGCATCATGGATAAAACACGACGTACACAGCTCATTAGGCAGTGTGCTGTTGCCAAATCAGCTCTTACAAGAATGCAGACATTCATTGAATCAGGTGATCGTAGAGTAAATGAGATTCAGGTGAGGTTTGATGACTTACAAGGCATCTTTGATAGATATGACACTGCACAAAATGAACTGGAATTATCTGATGACACAGATCATTTTGGTGATCGAGAACTATTTG
>Ga0131853_10005843_pt1 | contig 22227 bp, 13 predicted proteins | sample TergutLab28metaG_FD_92764 | JGI IMG/M metagenome (GOLD analysis project Ga0131853, IMG submission 92764) | Labiotermes labralis P1 segment gut microbial communities from Petit-Saut dam, French Guiana - Lab288 P1 (version 2) (version 2) | ecosystem: Host-associated > Arthropoda: Insects >... | reverse complement strand
GTGCCATTTGTAGGTTGTCCGAAATGTTGGGGGTCGTGGGGGTTGAAGTAGTTTTTTTTTTTTTTTGTTTTGAAGAAGACACCCGGAGGTTTTGGGGGGGGGGGGGGGAGAGGGGGCACTATGTTGAAGCAACGAGAACACAAAAGTTCAAGTCGTATATTCAGACAGACTTGATTACTAGAAAGCATCAGTAATTTAGAATACTTCCACTAGGCAAAAGTGTTCTCCGTCGGAACCTAATCCTATCCTTCTTCTTCTTCTTGACATTTAGCGAAGACTGGGGTCTTCGGCCGGATCCGAACTTGACCACTCTTTAGCGAACACAAAAGAGGAAACACGTTGTTACTGAGTTTCTAGAAGTCCAAAGTAGTCAATTCGTCGTCTGTCAGCACAAACATTTGTCAGCCCTGGAAGTGCAGCTCATATCATCTAGGAGGTTTGTACTCATCATCCTACAAAATCCAAACTGTGCAAAAGCTGAACAATGATGACTCGGGGTAATATCGCGATTTTTGTCGGTGTCCTCCTTCAGCAGTGCAAGAAGGATGCACATATCATTAACACATCAACAAGATAAAGGAAGCGCACTTGGTTTGACCGGCAGCGTAAAGCAGCATAACTGTAGCTCTTCGGCATTGGAAAATTCCACAAGAGGATTGTGCGTAGTGGAAGTGACGTAGTCTGGATTCATTACTTCTCCGTACTTTTTGAGGACGGCGGAAACCGAGGAATCGTGGCTGAATTCCGTGTACGGGAAGATAATTTTCTCTTCTATAAAATGTTCAGGCCGTTCCCGGGTCCCACCCGCTTCCCACTCACTGGGTACTGCAGGCTCTTCTCCCACGTTCAAGCGGCCGAGTTCTGAAGCTGACCACTCCCTCCATCCAATGGTGAAGTTAGGAATGAGTGGAGCTATTCCTCCACTCCCTCACAGGATCCCATGACGTGCACAGGGACCACTTTATTTTACTTTAAACCGAAATGCTTTATGTCAAGAAATTCTTTAGTTTTTTTCCTAAATATTTTAATCTGTAGTAAATGAAAATCAATTAAAATTATGCGGAGGAAAACCGGAATAAAAAAGTACAGAAATGTGTTGCTAAGGCAAGACTGCAGTCGATCACCTTGGACACCTGACCCCACAGACTTCTGTCTACAACAAAACGCAGAGACGGAAACTTCGTAACTCCGATCTATAAGTTCGATAGGACAAACACATGCCGCAAGCCGGAAGCCCAGAACCATGTCAAGGTAGCTGAAAATGTCAGAAGCCAATTCTGTGATGACCTTTCCGCTTCCCTATCGAAAGTTTGCCAACTTGAGACGCAATCCGAGGATCGTGATGACAAACATGTCATCGTACCAGAATAGTGCTAAGAGCTATCGTCAGTAACAGTGCGACCCCTGAAATTCCTTCTGGCGAAAGATTTTCACAAAGTATGTCTTTGCCACCGGGTCGTTTTATGAAGAAAAACAAAAAAATTGTTACTCCCCCTCCCCCCCACCGCAAAGTATCATACTTTCTATACAATAACTGATAAATATTTCTATCTACGCCGACAGAGGAAGGAGGTAGAACTGGAAATGTAGATTCCAATTGAAGCCACACTGTTACCACAGCACATGAGCAATGCTGGGACAACCTCTGTTGTCTTCCAGAGCACATTTCTTACAATTCATATCTTTCGGTCAACAGTAGGGAAACACAGAAGTGGGGCACAAGGAAATTTCTTTTGCTGGCCGGACTGATGGCCAGCGGCCGTTCCTCTCAACATGGGTTTTCTTGGTTGTCTCCTTTCTTCAGCATATGCCGAGATGGTCCTCGAATTACGAGATGCTCTTGTATTCTTCTTATCTTAATTTCTCTATTTAAATTCGCCAGAATTAAACCCCACTACAGTCAGTTTACCAAATTATCATTATAAAAATTACAACAAAGTTTCGCTGCCTCAGTCACTATACTTGTTAACGGAGGCTGACACCTGTACCAAGTTACACCAAGTTACAACCCAACGTAATGCAACAGTTCTTTTTCGGGAAGACTCACACTAATGAGTACTGCTCAGGACCTGGGTAATTCCATCCTCATAAGTGACGTGCCCTTAGTCGTCGGCTTGGTATGTCACCCCATCATTCACTCAATGAATGCGTGACTGAATGCATGAATAAATACATAAATAAACGATAAATCACTTCCTTACTCAATCACACACACAAACACACACACACACACACACACACCTTTTCTCTCTCTGTTAAAAATTACTTTTATAAATACAGTAGAATATATTATTTGTTATCATATGCCTCATGCAGTGAAAGTGCTAAAGAAAGCAGCTGCTTGTTTCCTTTCAAAGAAAATACAAATATATCTGAAAGAACTTTATCATTCCAAACGCCGCAATCAAGTGTGTAGCACTTTTCCTTTTTTATTTTCAAGGTGTCTGGTTCGAATCCCGGCCCAGAGACCGGCTACAGTTATTAAGTTTTCTGTGATTTTCCTCAGCCTCTTCAGATGAGTCCCATTAAAATATTAGAATACTACACGTTCCTTCGCACCTTTCTAAGCCATTAGTCAGTAATCATCCTATCAATGAACTCATTTGAATGCTTGAAGCCGTCGTTAAAAATCGGTAAATTAATAACACGGGAGGATTTCTTGAATGTTAACATAAAAAGTAAAAACTTTGTTAGTTTACCTGGAAATCCTAGAGAAGAATAGGAATCTAAATTTAACATTCATAATTTTCATTAAGTCCACCGTCTTTAGACAATATATATTGTTGGGCTTACAGGAAATTAGTATCAATTAAGGTACAAATGTTCGCGAGGCTTACAGGAAATTAGTATCAATTAAGGTACAAATGTTCGCTCAAAACTGCACATGCCTGCCGCTAGCCTGGCCAGGCTAACAGCAGGTAGCAGTATTGGTCTGACAAATACCTGACGCTCTATGTGCAGTTTTGAGCTCCTGATGATGGACGGGAAAACCGTCTGAAACATGTAGAGCGTCTTACAGAAATAAATAAATTGAGAAACGTCGCATTTTGTTGGTTGTATTCTGCGAATAGGAAGTTACTTTAGATGGTAACACACCATACTGGGAGTACTGCATATTACTGCCAGTGGATTAATCTGTCTGAGAATCTTCCAGCTATTCTGAGAAGTGTAGTATGACAAATTCTACAACAGCTGCTACCAACAGACTAATGCAACGTGCATATGTGCTAATCTGTCTAAGCGTAGCAACATTAACATGCTTCACACGTGAATGGCGTGCACTGTGTGTTGTTCGCGGTTCTTACTGAGAATTACCATTGAGGCCAGTTGGAAGTGTAATATCTCTAACGGATGACAGTGAGGTAATTTCTTACATTGAGGAAAGTAATGGACTGATTACGATTCCTTATGAATCAGTCTTGTTTTATGTCTCTTGTAATTCAAAGTGCTTGTTGCGTAAGGTTTCAGCCATTCTTCTGCTTTGCCCTGAATTTAAAGGAACAATAATTGATGATTCAAATTTCCTTCGTAGACAACGATTAACAGAATTTATTTGAGGAACAAACGCCCGCAACAACCATTACGGGTTTCCCGTCATTCAAAAAACCAGGACAATTACACATTTCATTAATGTATTCACGGCCTATGTGGACCGGGTAGCTCAGTCGCTATAGCGACTGACTACTGGCTGGACGGTCCGGGATCGAATCCCAGTGGGGACGAGATTTTGAGTCCGGCCCTGGGGCCCACCCAGCCTCCTGTAAAATGGGTACCGTGTCTTCCAGGGGGTAAAGTGCGGCCGGGGCCTGCTGCTGACCACTCACCCCCTTCCATTGCCGCAGTCATGGAAGAGTAGAGCTATACTTCTACCCACCCTCTGGGACACACCGGGCCTGCAACGGGATCATTTACCTTATTTACGGCTTATGCTGACTTGCCTATGGACTTGAGGATACCACATTATATTCCACATTATATTCCAAATCAGTCCTGTTACATTATCCGAAGCCATGTTCAAGCGCGCTCCCTTATCACAGTCACGGCACGTTCTCAGGTTACGTTGGTGCAGATCGCCGCCGTATATGAACACCACGTTGAATAAGGAGTCGCGACAAAGGGCTGTCCTCCGCCTTGCGAGGTGTGAGGAGAGCAGCGTAATATGAAACGTCACAAAGGGCACCGTACTTGGACATATTCTGGAGGAAATTACGTAATATAAAACTTCATAGCTTGTATCCTGCCCCAAAATTGTGCGTTATAATGACCTCACTAAGATAATGATATGGACAGGACCTGACTCAGAAGGACCTTGAGATGTAGGGTGGACTACTTATCATAACGATTTGCCACACGTATGTCAATTGAACGCCACACGCGTGTACGTTGAAACGGACAGAGCCAGCAGGTATACGATTCGCTGTAATAATTGTCATGCGCGAACACATGGTTAAGCAGGAAAGCGAGCGGCACCGCAAATATTTAATTCAGTTTGTGCATATCTGCAACACACACGCGCACACACAACCGAAGTCACCTCTTACCATAAACATACGAAGTAAGACGAAGGTCGAAGATTTAAAAAAACTCGAGAAGAGGAAAATTTCTGTCCACGATTTGAGAACACTATTCCGTGTCTGATTTTCCAACGGACGGACGGACAGCATTAGAAAAGATTACAGTGTTTAAAGTCATTACGAAGCACACCAAAAGGAAAACATAACACGTTCACAGAAAAGCGTGCAATTGAAAGTATTCAAATTATTTTTAACGAAACAACAATTCCTCTATAAGATTAGAACATACAATCAATCATCAGCTCCAGCAAGTTTTAAATTGGTCTAGTTATTCAAGGGGGACCGCGGTAGCACAGTGGTTAAGGCGCTGCGCTACAAATCGGGAGGTCGCTGGTTCGATTCCAGATGGTGTTATTGGAATTTTTCGTTGACATAATCCTTCCTGAGGTCGACTCAGCCTCTAACAAAAATGAGTACCAGGAAATATTCCTGTGTAAGGCTGATATCCTTACCACAATCCTGGGCCATTGTCACGTAATCTGGGAAACTTAATTTCCCGGAACCCTCTGGGTACCTGGGGTCTTCTTGAAACGTGACCACTATGTGGTCACGTTTCAAGAAGCTTGCTCCCCAGATAGTATGATCTGTACCAGAGGCTGCAACTACAGTTTTATGTACTCCTGACTATGGGCGCGATGGACGCCCAAAACATGTAGAGTAATTTAGCTGTAAATAAATATCTGCATACTGTTGCATCTTGTTGGATTTCTTCAACCTACATTCACCGTTCATTCACGAAACGAGCTCCAAAACTGTGAATAACGCGTTCACATTTGTCAGCACTCATCAACGCAATATTTTTTTAACGAGGAACTAGTGAGCCCAGCGCAAATAAAAGATACCAAGTTTATGCAAAATCCTCTGACAAAAGTCGAGATATTAGAAGAGCCCCGCTTCAAAATTTAGTCTTTATTTAAATTTTTTAAGAAAATAATTTTATTTATGGCATTTAAACTATTGTGGCATTTTTATAGCATTATACCTGTATCATTTTCTTAAATTCTTCGGCCCAGTGTACTGCAGTTCGCACGCACCAACGAGTGTATATGCTTGGATTAGGCCAATCTGGCCATATGCGAGTCAATGGTCTTGATGAAGGTCAAGTGTGTGTCACCATCAGGAAGGTGAATGGGCCCCTTGGAAGTGAATTCCTCCTAGCCGTGACTCACATGAAACTGCAGCGGTTATTGTGCAGTCAGCTTGTCTCGAGGGCTCGAGATCGATTCATGAGCCCAGCTGTCACACAAACACATTCTTTCGTATGCCCATTTTCGTTCATTCTCCTGACCATCATCTCGATCTTTTGTTTACGTATCTAAAAACACAGCTGCAGGAAAGTGTCGAAATGCAGAACGATTCATGAAGATTGAATTGAACAGGGCGTGGAAGGAAGCAGCGGATTCCCTTTTTTCATGTAAAGAACTGTCGGATTCCATACAAAGCGGGATATTCCTTGGTCAGACGAGCGACTATTCGCAACTGAAGACGTGTTCCTGCTCTACAAATTTAATTACTTACTGGTTAAGGCAGTAGAAGGAAGGCGTCATCCAATTTGAGGTAGCATTCCAGGATTATTCTCGAGGGACTGGTTAAAATCACAATGTACTTTAGTGCGAACTGCCGGTCTCCGGATTGAAAATTGAAACCGTTATCTCCAGATTGACTACGACTTTCGATTGTAGTTAGTGTCATATTGTAACCTCAAGAGTCAGACAGAAATGTCATATTCTGTTAAGGCAGATTAGGCGAACTGTTTTAACCAAAACATTCAGCTAGTACTGACCTATTCTGGTAAGGCTGATTGAATGAAATCTTCTAACTGCAACAGTCGGACAGTTCTGTCATATTCTGGTAAGGCACGTTTAGTGAAATGTTCCAACTGCCACAGTCAGACTTTAGTAATATTCTGGTAATGCACGTACAGTGAACTGCTCAACGGCAAGTCAGGCAGTAGGTCATATTCTAGTAACGTTTGTTTAATGATCCCTTCTTACTACAACAGTCAACACTTCACACCCTTCGCAGCATTAATTTGACCATTCACCTCCATTTAGTTGCCAAGGTTAATGAGTGGAGTTATAAATCTACACCCCCCCCTCATCATAAGCCTTCAGGGTGTGCACAAAACAGCTTTGCCTCGTTTCATCTTTATAACACAAAAGCATTTGTCTTCGTTGAGGGAAGAATTGAATTTTTAAATGTTATAAACGAATATAAGGCATAAAAAGTTTAAGCCACTGTCGTGTGTGTCAATACCAGATGTTGAAACACTTAGTAATTTCGTTACTATTTCTTGTACATCTATCCCAACACCTGACAGACTACAGCCTATGATTGGTTAATTATCGATTTCTAGTGACATAACGTTTTTGTTTTCATGACAATCGATTATTGCCACTTAATCGTCGTATCAACCAGACGCTATATTAGATCTGTAATTATCAAGGCCAGAGAGACTGTTTGCTGTATAGTCTGTTAAACCCTTAGCACGGAGCCTAAACAGCTGCATTAAAAGAGCACAGTGTCTGCGCTATGAATGTTGGTGTCGGCTGATCCGGGTCACTGAGCCGTAAATCCTACATCACTTTCACTGTTCTTACTTTCCGCGCTTTTCAACTGGCAAGGTCGACTGTGGACGAGAGAGTGTTATGCAACAGCTTGGGCGTTAAGTATAACGCGATTCAAACCCACGACCAGACACTAGACACACGGTTTACTTGCATGTGAGCGAGACACCGGTTTGCTCCGTCGACACTTGGACCAATTGGATTCTTAAAACGAAATACCGATATCTGGATCGTTTTGAATGATACTTACGTATCCCAGTTGGTGCATAACTAACTTTATATATTTTTCGTCATTTGCTTAACACGAAACACGTTTCAGACAAAACTGCAAGTGTTAACGAGCTAAAGTATCTTGTGCCGTTTATTTGTGTATATGTCTAATATCTCTGGTGTAAATCGGTGAACGGTTCTACAAACCTTATATTCAGATCTGCACTGATACAGGCAAACACCACAATACAATATAATATTATATTATATAATACAATATATTTATTATTTTGTTTGTTTTATTTTATTAAAAAGACCCAGAACTGAATAGCAGAAGTTCGATCCTGTAAGAACAAATTGCACTATTCGCTTTTACTCCCAGTTTGTCCCCAAAATCCACTCTGTCTCATTTAGAATGATAATCACAAACTCTTTGACTGAGAGAAGACTTCCTGGACAGAGACTCTTCATACTCAGTTCCCTAGGAAATTCTGAGGTTAAGAATGTGCGGTGACTTACCTCAGTTTCCACCCCATACCGCAAGGCCGTGACATAGTGACAGTTTTACATTGTATCTGTACCTGTTTCGGCTAAGATTAAGAGCTTAGCGAATATTATAACAGTTGTGACAGAATGACAGAACACTTGCGTAAAAAGTAGCATGCCATCTCTCAGGTCTTAATTAAATACCGTTCAATTTAATGTAATAATTTGCATGTATACGTATTTCGAGCCATTGCGTGGCCATTTGATTATTAGTTTGATCAAATGAAGAAGAATGAGCTGCGCAGTGCATGTAGCATGCATGGAGAAGATAAATGCTTACGGGGTTTTGCTGGTAAATCCTGAAAGAAAAAGACCTTTCGGAAGGCCTGGGCTCCTATGACAGAGCAATATCTCGTAATGAAAGGAGTCATAAATAAATATAATGAGAGGACTGCATTTGTCTGACTCAGGACACAGACAAGTGGCGGGACCTTGTGAAGAAGGTAATGGAACTTAAGGACCGTTAAATGGGGGAAATTGCTCGACCAGCTGAAGAATTACTGAATTGGCAAGTAGCATGCTCAATGGGATCAATTAGTTTAGCCACCTGTTCCTTTCTGTCTTAAGAATGTGTCATTAAAGGAGAGAATGAATGAACGTCACGAAGTACAAAGTTCTTGCTTTCCTTTGATTTACGATATCCCAGAACGATTGCTAGACAAGCATTTAACCAGCCAACCAATCGACAAATCCAACCAACCGACAACCAACCATTTTCCCCAATCACCACAGTGTTATACTCTAGCCGACCCGACTAACTTGCACATAACATACAAACACAAACATACAAACCACATGCTGCTTTAATTAGCTTACCAGAAGCCGCAGTGTTTTGTCTGTTCATTTTTCACTGCCGTTATTTACACCTATATTTATATACATATTATTCATTTCCATTGCTCTATAATGTAAATATTTATAGAAATTGGTTGCAGGAACAATTTTGTAATTTATCCTTGTACACCTTTTATACACTGTCTGTGCAATAAATCTTATAAAAAACCGACAACCACAAACCTGATACATGATTTTCTCTGAGCAGCTCACAATTCAAGAACCGGAAACTCTGATTTATGATTGCCTAAGGTTCATTACTGCAATCGCTAAGTTCGACGCAAATTGATTTTAGTTCACATTTTACGAACCTTTTTCCAAAAGATACTTTAATATTTATTTTCCATCCGCTACTCGATCTCCCACGGGATATTATCCTGTAAATCGGAACTGTGTCCTTATTCTTGTGCCGACCGTCCCTGCTATATACATCGCGTTTTAGTCCACTACCCTCCGACAAATTACCAGGTTAAGAGCACTAATAAACCTCCTCGTTATGTAATTTTCTACGCACATTCTCCCGTTACGTCACCTCTTCTCCAGCACATTGTTGTTAAACATCTCGAATCTTCCTCTTCGCTTCACAGAATTTTCAGCCCTGAGCAGAATGGTACGTAGAGGTTTTCACAGGCGCGGTTACTAAGACAATAACGTGGCCTTTAAATACACAAACATTAAGATTAAAAAATGGAAACAATTGTTATTTTCAATAGTCGAGTCTTAAATATCGTTTATAATAATAATTTCACGTAAAACTAAAGACTATTAATGCACTTCGGCGAAATTTGATGCGAAAAAAACCCAGGTAGATTTATGTTGACAGTGTAACTGCTGGGGCGAGAGTTGAATGTGCGTGCGGTAGGAGAGAATGTAGGATGGAACGGGGAGTTACATTGAACTTCAGCACTGCCAGCTCTCGATTTCCCAATAGCAAATAATGGGACTGGGGCAGCAGATACAAGTTCAGTGCCGCGGCTGAGTCACCGACAGACAAAAAAGCGTTCGTTAATGTAAAAGTTGTAAACAGCTCCAAATATCAATAACAAGAAACAACAGGTTCTGAAAATAATAGAGGCAGCCTAGTTTTCTTCATGTTTGTACCGTGCATCAATGACGATTAAAACACTTTATTATCCAACAGATGCACAAATATATAATCCATAGATAAAATTAGAAATATTATAAAATATTTAAAATTGCAATTTTAAATTTTTAAATATTTTATAATAATTCTAATTGTATCTACGAATTGTATAGTTGTGCATCTGTTGAATAATAAAGTGTTTTAACAGCCTAGTTTTGTTTCTGTTCATATAGAGATGCTGGTAATACTTTGCGACCCTGAGCGTAACACTAAGTTGAGTTCTGTACCAACCACACAACTATGGAATAAATAAATAAATAAATAAATCTATATAAGGCTAGCGGTGAAAATTCCACTTATTCTGTCCCAGTCCAGTAAATCATTCTTATGGCTGCGGATACGTATGCCAGGTGGCACTGAATGCTGAAGACAATCTTTCCCGCAAGAGGCTATCCGCAGTCAGCCACACCGCAAATTCAGTCAAGCTGTCGTGCGGGAACTTGAAACGTTCTTGGCATCCATATTCATTATTATGATTTCACAGCATCACTCAAATGCTACGGTGTGTAACAGTGTATCAAAGGAAGTCGTGGTTACAGATGGGAACGGTCAGTTACTCCATTCGACCAACGAATGCATTTTGGCAAAATGTATAAACTGCGACTGTTGCGCGAATACAACAAGGATTTATTTTAATTGCGCCTTGCGTATGCTACAGGTTTCGGCCCTCTCTCAGGTCATCATCAGGCACGTCAATACAAAATCATCGAAATGAAGATACAGTGAAATAAAATGTACGGGGTCCCCTTGTTTACAGTCGCAATTTGCTTATAGATTAAAACATACAATATAAGAACGTATAGAATAAACAGTAAAATTCTAATTGAATCTTAAAAATTCCTATTAAACTTTAGGAGGCTCTCTTGTGTTGTAGGGACAGTCAGTAGTTTAATTCTTCTAAAAATTATTGTACTGTGTTCGGTGCCATATGGTCGGTTTTTAATTTTCCTTCTTTTAATTTCAGTTTTGAAAATGAGACCCAGAGTATAGAATAAGGTGGTGTTGCTGAAGCGATGTTTACCTGTGGTTTTTTGGGGCGTACACGTAAGGCGTAATTAAAATAAACCTATATTGAGTCTTACGGAGAAAGTATAGTATATTTATATTAATAATTGTCCAACGAGATGCAACACAAAACAGTCTATTTACTATTCTGCAAGTTCACTCTACGTGTTTCGGGTGCCAACCACACCCATCATCAGGAGTACACAAAACTGTAACTGCAGCTACCTCCCTCCAACGTGGTCAAGCTAGCTTGGAGGGAGGTAGCTGCACAAAAAATATGACCAGTACCGGAGGCTGTAGTTACAGTTTTGTGTACTCCTGATGATGTGTGTGGTTGGCACCCGAAATATGTACAGTGAACTTGCAGAATAATAAATAGACTGCTGTGTGTTGCATCTCGTTGGACAGTTATTAATATAGATCAGCGAAGCACGGAACCATAAACATAAAATGTAGTTTATTTAGTGACAAAGAGTGATGTCTGCCGTAAAGATGGTAAAATGTATTTTATTACATACGGCTAATTACCAACATGTTTCGGTCGTACACACGACCATCAACAGGGTGTCTTGCAGAATACTAGTAAGACAAAATAAACTGTTAACCTGTATACGTAAAACCAACTGGTGTTAAGGTTAATATATTAGGTACTTCCTGTTACAATACAACGTTGGTTTATATAGCCAATTTTTAAAACAGATAAAATTCAAATATTTGTTAAAACAAGTAAAACAGGGGGTGTCTGTTGTGGTGAGTGCAGTTTTTATATACGCACCCTGTAACAAAAAATATAATATTTGTAGGTAAAATTTTATAATACACAAACAACTTTGTGTTAGGTAAGACGGGTGTTAATATAGTTACGTACCCGTTCACTGGATATAGTTATAGATATAGATATACATATTAGTATTATTTTGGACACCCTGATGATGTTCGCTAATACGACCAAAACATTCCGGCTATTAGCAGTACGTCAATGCATTCGTTAGTTTACTGTACATTATAATTTAAATCACCGGTATGGAGCATATTATTTTCCAGTCGGCATTTCAAGGGGCTGCACACTAATAAAAAATTTGTGTGCAGATAAAGTAAAGTACACTAACGTCATATGAGAATTATTTATTTATTTATTTTTGTGCAGGTAGGCCTACATCAATTTCAGTATAAGATCTTTTCCCACCTAAGTATCATTTCTAAGCTCTTGCAGTCGGTGTGTATCGTTGGCGGGTGGACGACATCATGACATCATGACAGCTATGAAAATGGCCAACTACGAGTACAATGTCTTGGACCACTAGTGGATGTTGCACGCGCGTGTGCAGCTGTCTGCTCTAAAAAGAGACCACAGAGCGACGTTGTTACTGGGCGACATAGTGCTCTGAACTTTTGCCTACTTTATACGGAAAGCATTTTTGTTGACAACAGAAAGTTAATTAACAAATTCATTCATTCATGACCACACAAAGTACGCAGAACCTTTAGGTTCTCCGACCATGACAGGATACTGAGGTCAATTGAGCATCGTATACGCATAATCGCTTCCGCGCGGAACTAGTCACGTAAGGCGCAGACCGCTTTACGTAGGGAGGTGACTTTCCTCTCTCCTCTTCTGTCCTGTCTTCTGATATGAACAGGGTCAAGTTGACCAATTTTGTGACATAATTTACTCTCGGCACGTCACTCTAAATTCAGCACGAATAACACAATTTGTTCCTTGTTTGGTTTCGACAGGTGTGTGTGTTGCTTACTTACTTACTCCATGGTGCAGAGTCTTTCTTGAGAAGCTAACTGGTTTGCAGCTAGTCAAGATATTCCCCGCATTTTATGGAACCCGAAGGTTCATTACCGTACTCACAAGCGTCTGCCACCTGTCCCTATCCTGGGCCAACCCAATCCAGTCCACATACCCACATCCCACCTCCTGGATATCCATACTAATATTATCCACCCATCTACGCCTAGGTCTCCCCAGTGGTATATCTCGTTAATTCCCTCGCTGCTGCCTTAAGGGAACCTGCCCTATAAAAACTCCTAACGTTCCACGTGCCTACTTTCATTTCCCTGTGTATTTTGCGCGATGCTTCCCCTAGAAACACTCCCCCCCGGAGATCCGAGTGGGGGAGTAGTTTACCTCCTGATTGTTTTATCTCCAGAGGAAGCATCATGCCTGCAAGTATTTCTTAACATGAATGTTTTACAGGGAGAGTTTGTTAGCACCTCGCCCAACCCCCAAGCTGGAGGACCACCCCTTGTCAGCTGTCCACGACTGCTTATTCAATTTATTCGCAGCTACCCTCCATAAAGGAGGCCGTTCCTCTATCCGCTACCTGAGGACGCGCCATGCCGTGGTGACAGGGACCCACTACACATGGGGTGTGTGTGTAGTCGGCTTAATTATGTAAAATATCACTTCTACTACGGCGATCTTTATGAAATTTGGATAGTTGAACGAGGGACATGCGGTGGCGCAGTTGGTTCAGGCACTGCGTTACAAGTTGGAAGGTCACGGGTTCGATTCCCGATGTTGTCACTGGAATTTTTCATTGACATATTCCTTCCGGCCGCAATATGGACCGGGGGTTGACTAAGCCTCTAACAGAAATGGGTATCAGGAATATTCCCCGGGGGGGTAGAGGCGGCCGGTGCGTAGGGCTGACAACCTTACCACCTTCCTGTGCCGATTGTCTTGAAATATGGGAACCTCAGCCTCCTGGAACCCTCTAGGCCTGTCCAGGCCTGAAATGGGATTGCTTTATCTTTTAGACAGCTCAAAGAACTTAGAAAATTACCTACCAATTCGATGGCAGTTAAATGGTTCAGGGACTAGATGATACAACAAAATTCACGTTTAATTAATTATCCCTAAAACTGTAACATGGAAAAGGATACAAGGACAGTGTCATTTATCTCCGCAACTTTCTTATAATTACTTTTCTCTACAACAAATGTTTAAGGATTCACGTTCGAAGTGTGCGCACAAAGCCATTTAGTTATTAATGTAAACTGCCTGTTCTTCAAATATGTAATGAGCAGACAAACTTTACCTGAGCACTCTGATAACGAGCTTAATGGATAATCGATCTGCGTTCCACGAGGTCTTATATTTGGGCAGACAGACAGACAGACAGACGGACTGACATAGCAAAAAATAAAAACCAACTAGATGCCTCTTATTATTTTATTGTACTTCTTATGGGCTCAACATGCTTCGGGCATTACTATGCCCATCACCAGGAGCCCGCGACTATGTTGTTGATTACCACATTGGTCGTTTCGCTCTTGGTTTGCTGTATGTTGGAGGTTGGGTGTTGTTAGGCTGGAGTAGTGTCTGGGTTGCAGCCCGGACACTACTCCAGCCTAACCGCAACTAACCTCCAACGTACAGCAAACCAAGAACGAAACGACCAATGTGGTAATCAACATCATAGTCGCGAGCTCCTGATGATGGGCATAGTAATGCCCGAAACGTATTGAGCCCATAAGAAGTAAATAAAATAATAAGAGGCATCTAGTTGGTTTATTATTCTTCACTTATCACAATGATGCAAGGTCCAATAAACATCAGACTGACATATGTTATGGACAATATACACACATGTTTACAACTTTTCGTTGCATTTCAACAACTGCCACTTATGGTTCCTGTTTACTTCGAATTCCTTTATTCTGCCATTTCAGTGGACAGGCCAGCATCGGGAGTGATGTCGGACCTTGTCCGCTACTACGCGATCCCCCCTCACACTGTTCGTAGAAGGAATGACCTCATGCACAGTTGATTACCTGGCCATTTTGTTGCTGCTCTTTGTTACTGTCACAAGCAGTCGGAATTGAGTCACCCCAGAGTGACTTCCTGCACTGTACTGATGAGTGGCAGTCCTGCCTCTAGGGGGATACTACTAAGCATTGTACATACTTTTAAACCGCAAATATGCCGCTGTGGTCACTAGTGCGAACTAGTGCTGAAACAAAGAAAACTGCTTTTCTCAGTAGATTTCTCAGGACTCGCTCAACCCAAGATCCATTCTAATGTCTTTAACAAGGTATGGACATGAGTAACTATCATGATCTTCTGTGTTATGGCAACGTAGTGTGGTATATGTGTGGTATATGTGTGCAGACGGTTCGGAGTTAGTACCTGCAATTTGTACCCTAAACCTAATCTTGTTAATTACATTTTTTTTTTGTGTGTGTGGCGAAGTTTACTTCCCTAACAAAAAGTACTATTTCATGCAAGTCCTCGTCTTTTGTCCTTTAAAAAAATTCCCTCTCTTCTTCATCTTCAAACCGGCCACGACTTCCTCTTCTCCATATCTCTTTATTCCAACTTCCACGCTAACTTCTGGAAAAGCACTCTTAACTCCTACTTAGGCCTCCTTCATGTGCGTAACCCTACATACAGAGGCATCAGAAATTACGATTCAGCGAAATATTCTAGTGCGCACTGACTCCTATCCAACCACCCTCTAGAAGAAGACACTGTATTCCTTTCCACCTACCAAAGTCCCTCTGTTGTACCCCGTAAAACCACAAGGCTGTCCGTATATTGTTAATTTTTTCATGTCGTTCCCAATTTTTTTATCTTGTTCCCTGTATAAGTCTTTTTTTTTTTTTGCTCTTAGCACCTGTTACTTACTTCATATTTTGTCTAGATTTAATTTGATTTGTTCCTCCCCATACTGGATCCGCTAGCGTGTTATGCAGTAGAACGTTCTCCTCCATCCATCCACTTTTCTTTTACTGAAGATTAATATAAACGTGTTTCATCATATCTAATTCATTATATATATATATATATATATATATATATATATATATATATATTCATTTCACAGGTCTGGGGATATGTGAAGTGTTCCTAAGGCTAGAGATATACAAGTAAAAAGAATACAGAAGAAAAAAAAATCTGAAGGCTAAATCAGTCTACGTTATATAAAAATATCCACAGAGAACATAGTTTATTTCTAGAAGAAGGATCAACCGATGACAGCTGCATAGAGCAACAACTGTGTTCTGTAAGAACCATGTGCAACATATAAATAGACTGTGTGAGCAAAATGCACTTTTTTGCTGACCTGGAGGTAAATGCCCCATGTAATAACAACTTGGCCCCGTTGGGTTAAATGAGTTAATGTACAGGTCTATAAAGGACAAAGAAGTATAAGACAACGGCATACATAATTTTCTGGCTAAAATATTGATTCACACCAGCATAGCTAAATTTCTGCAGGCACTGGATACGAGTCATCACTACAAAAGTAATAATCCGCCACTGAACCAGTAAGGCCCACGCCTCAGTTCAGAACCGACGTCAGTACCAAATATTTTAATGCCACACCTCATATTTTCCTTCGACAAAATTGTGCTTACAGATACAACTTCTATATTCTGGCTACGCGACCAACCCCTCATGTCTGCAGTATCGCAATGTTCATCTCAAAAATATTGACTATAAAATTGTTCCTTCCGACGCAAAAGCCAGAGAAAAGTAAATAAGAAGGAACGTCAAGAAGAAATGGGCGGAGTATTCAGCACGCATGAGACGAAAGAGAAATGCTTACAAACATTTAGCCGGAAATCCTGAAGATAAAAGACAATTTTTACAACCCAGGCACAGATGAGAAGATAATATTAGTATCGATATTAAAGAAACATAGAGGGTCGGTATGGAGGGAGGTTTTTAGGGGTCAGGATAGGATCCGATGGTGAGCTCCTGCGAACACGGCAAGAAACCTTCTGTAATGGCGAGTAATTTTTGGGTAGGTAGCGGTGTGACTATCAGCTTTCCACGAAGGAATATGCACTACAGATTTAAAACAAAAACTTGACAGTCTCGCGATTCAGTGAGTCGTAGCGTTGTTAACCCCACGTCCAGTGAAATAAACACGTGCGGATTTATCCTTAGTTTCAACAGACGCTTCTTTTTGAAAAGTGTGGAGTTGTAGATATCCATGTATGATTTCCACAACGATATTGGAACATTTATCACAAGATGTAATACGAAACGTCTGTAAGCAGCTGCTCTGAATTTTTAAGACAAAACTCATGCAACCCTAAAATTAAGAAACCAAATTATATCACGCTACAAACCGCCTGTCCTTCTGCGAGTTCTTACTTTGCTTCTTACTCAATTATTGAGTCACAATCCAATCAAGAGCCTTGAGTTGTGATGCGTTTCTCCGACACTTTCAACTTTCGTACCAAGTTTTGACAAAGGACAGAGGCCATAAGCTACGAAACAAAGCAGGTATAATAGGCGTCAGTTAAATTGATTATTTAGGTAGGTTTTAAACTTTTTATAGGCCACGAAGGCCCTTAGGGTGAGTAGAGATATAGCTCTGCTCTTTCTAGGACCTCGGCACTAGATGGGGTGTGGGGATCTGCCCCACGCCCCGGCCGCCTCTATCCCCGGGAAAGACCCAGTACCCATTTTACAGGAGGCTGGGTGAGCCCCAGGGCCGGTCTGGACGGGCGGAAAATCTCGTCCCCACCGGGATTCGATCCCGGTCCGTCCAGCCCTTAGTCAGTCGCTATACCGACTGAGCTGTCCGGCCCACAAATTGATTATTTATAGGTCCATATTTATGGATAATTAAAAAATTAATTCAATGAATCAGTTGACACGATGTAGTAAGTTGTGATGATTAGTGAATGAAAAAATGGGAAGGATATGGAAGAAAGCGTACGCGAAATCGATTTACTACGTGTATTTCGCCATTTCCTGGAGGGACTGAGGAAAATCAAAACAAAGTCAGTCAGAAAAAACTGTTTTTGTGTTGATATTAGCCCAGAAAATCAAAACAAAGTCAGTCAGAAAAAACGGTTTCTGTGTTGATATTAACCCAGAAAAACTCTAGAACACGAGGCACGAATTCCAACAGCCTATCCTTTACAGTGATTACGAAACCAATGAAAATGTTACCAATGTGAGTTCGGAGCTGTGTGGCGTAGGGCTACTCAAATTGCAGACTATAGTCTTATGGGTTGGTACGCCGTTTCGGCTTGCAAATAGTTACCGATATTTGGAAAGATCGAAGTGCCTTCATCTTGATGATCAAGCAGCCCCTTGCTAGCACACAACTCGAGCTTACGTCAATAACGCCTTCAAATGTTACAGTTCCGTTAAATAACCGCTGTGGCAAACAAGCGATTAGCATTCCTGCTACGTACTCTGTAGGCTCTGCAGTAACTGCGTGCTGAAAGGCCTAGGTGCATCGGGCCCAGAAGGGATCGAACACAAATACCATTCAATTCGATTCGACAGCGTGGTGAGAACATGAAATCTTGCGATGCTTAACTTCTCATCCCGAAAGAGACGTTCACCTTACGGCCTATTATGTTTTCCTCCTGACCTCACTGAATTAGAGATGTTGCAAAATTTCCTACTAATTAAATCGAAACCATGATTCAGGATGCGAAAAGACATAAAACATTTTGGGCTAAAGAAGCCCCCATTTTGCACAATGCTGAATACAACTACCGATCACATAATCATGCTGATACGTTGACAGTGGCTAGATGGCCAATAAATCTGAAGGATTATCACCGTGTCGCCACATCTCTCAACCGGCGTGTACAACCCTGTCATCGCCGTCTATTGCGAAGGTTAAGCATGAGCGAAGCTACACCTCTACTCCTCTATATGCCTTCAGACGTGGACATAGTTTCACCATTTTTATTTTACACAAATTTACACTGCATCTTTATTACTAAGACTAGCCGTTTAATACAGTAGAGGGAAATAGTCACTCTTTATTCCGAGGATCATATGAAACATAAAGTAGGCATAAACACTGGGGAAAACGCAATTCCTTTTAAAGTAAAGGCGGGTTTTATCCGCATGAATAGTTATGATTCCGCTTTTAATTAAAAAAACGTAAAGCAGTCCCGTTAGAGGCCTGGAGTGGCCCAGAGGTTTCCAGGAAGTTAAGGTTCCCAGATTTCATGACAACGGCACAGGATGGTGGTAAGTTTGTCAGCCTTACGCAGCGGCCGCCTTTACCCCCAAGAAATGCTGCTGGTACTTATTTCTGTTAGAGGTTGAGTCGACCCCAGAGCCATAGTGCGATCAGAATGATTTTATGTCAATGAAAAATCCACTGACACTAGCTGGGATCGAACCAGCGACCTTTCGATTTGTAGGACAGCACCTTAACCGCGGTTCCCTCAGCTTTTAAGTATTAATAAAAATTCTAATCTTTGAAGACCACAAATAAGCGAACCTACTTTTCTATCCATTATTCCATATTTCCGAAACGGCCCCGCCTTTTAAGGCTCCCAGGCTTCAACTTTGTCCATCCGATCAGGGAAGCGTGTAGATGCAGATAAATAATGATTTTTATTGGTTTGAGACTGACAGAGAAAAACGGAATTTCCCGAAGAGAAACCTGTCATAGTGCCATTTTGTCCACCGTAAATCTTATACTGTGTAGCCCAGAATAAAATGTGGGCTTCCGCGGTGAGAGGCCGGAGACATGACCCGTGGCACGGTCTTTGAAGACTGAAACTAATCCACATAATATGTAACATTTCAGTTCGTACCTTACAGAAAACACAGTGCGCTTCCACTACAAAAGCCAGTCGGTGAATTCCGTAAAGGGAAACAATCACTGTATGTTTGGAACAATACCGGCAGTGCACGTACAACGTAAAATTGAGGCGCGTTATTGCAATCATTGTTGTTTACGAAGGCAGTAAGTATTACGTATTGGCAGGGCGTGTCTGTAGCCTTAGTTATCCAGCATGCAATACCCGTTTTATACCTGTCCGGCTCTACAATATTTTTCCACATCATCTCAAAAACAGCATGATTTTCTAAAAAGTTACTGAACATAAAATATGTTTTGACGTTTTGCTGACCGTGCATCTCAGTATATTTATCTCAGTATTTAACCAACTTAATGCACAGAATTTGTTTCACAATAAGTTTTATTTCATGCCTCTACATGTTTCGAGCATATGTGCTTATCATCAGGAGGTCAAAATTGTATTACACAGCCTCTGGTATCATCACACCTATAGGTTTTGACCTCCTGATGATGAGCACATGTGCTCGAAACATGTAGAGGCATGAAATAAAACTTATTGTGAAACAAATTTTGTGCATCAAGTTGGTTAAATACTGAGATAAATACATGTGTTAAGTTAGTGAACATTAGGTGTAAATCGTAAGAAAACAAGCTTAATTGTTGTTGAAGGAGCGACAGAGTACACCGCGGTTTCCCTTCCTTGTTCCCCTCCCTCCGCGGGATATTGTTCAACACTTATAAGTGGTTCCCCACGCGAGGCATATCTGACCAGAGACTATATAAAAGTGACTGCAGCTAGCAGTACGGCTCAGTGGCACAGTGCCCCAGTAGAAGTTAATTGGTGTGCGTCACCACTAGAAGGTAGCTCTTATCCATCTATCGGACAGGAGCGATACGTTCGTCGTGTGCAGTGTATATATGGCTAGGAAAGTGACGTGAGTTGTCTTAGTTACGCGAGAACTGGAAGTGGTGTTGGGTTCGTCACACATCGACTACGGTGTCTGTGAACTTGTCCTTTCTGCTTGCCACATGATGTGCTCACTTAGTATGAACAACTCGATGCTCTTCTTGCTGCTAAGGACGACGCTCCTTGCCCTCACTGCGTGCGTCGCGACGGTGCATGGGGCTCCTGTAAACTCTGACACTCGAGCCATGGTAAGAAATTTTAGCCTTACTTTCGGTAACAAATCTTATTCCATTTGTAGGATTTGGGATTTTCACAGTGATGAAAATTCGTGTTGTGTTCTTTCGACACCGAGGGATTTGAATGCTATCTGCGGGAGGTGCTGGTACATACCCAACAGATCTCAATATGGTACCGTAACTAGAAGTCTAGAGTGTGAGTGAGTTTCGTCTGAATATGGTATAACAGTCGGTTTAGATTACTGTATTCGATTCATGACTGATGAAGCTGTTGTCTCTAGCTTCTCCCGTTTCCCCTGTTGTAAATCGAAATAGGGCCCCGTCTACATAAAGAAATTCAATCCGCTTCATCGTGTCTAACATTAGCAGATGATATAATGCCGTTATATAAGTATTTGTTGAAGCTATGAAGTAAGGGTATTGTGTTTTCAAAGAACGTTGTTTTGGTACAACAAGTAGGTAGGTTTCATCCCGTTTTATAGGCCACTCAGGCCTCTAGGAGAGTAGAGGTATAGCTCTACTCTTTCTAGGACCTCGGCACCAGATGGGGTGGGGCGTCAGCCCCTCGCCCCGGCCACCTCTACCCCCAGGAAAGACCCGGTACCCATTGTACAGGAGGCTGAATGGGCCCCAGGGCCGGTCTGGACGGGCGGAAAATTTCGTCCCCACCGGGATTCGATCCCGGACGGTCCAACCCGTAGCTCAGTCGCTATACCGACTGAGCTACCGGCCCCACGGTAGAACAGGTAGTTCGGAGAAATAAAGAGTTTTAGATCACATGACATTGTGATATCAATTATATCTCCTGCTACGTGCAAGACCCACGTATTCTTATCTGCTTTTCGTGATATCCACAGCACCAAGCTAGTAGAATAGTCCATTTCGCTCGCTGGTTTTATTATCTCGAAAACATATCATTTACTTAAAACATTTGTAGCATTAGATAAATGCGTGCTGTATCAAGTTATACGACTTTTTCTTTCGTTAGTATCTTCGCTAAGAGAAGTACTTAAAAGACACTTGGCTTTCGAGATGCGTACGCAGTATGGGTTTTTATCTGATTTCAACCAAAATTTGAATATTCCAACAAATTTCAGTGAGATGCCTCGTGATTCAATTCTACCAATTTATAATCGAGCTGAAAAGCAGTTCAGTGTAGTGGCTAATTCTCCTAATTTACATTCGGGAGTTGCCAACTTCGACTGTCGTCCGGGAGTCCGACATATAAATTCATAGTCAATTCGTTGTTATTATCTATGCCGTTAATTAAGTGTACTTAGCACTACAACAGTCCGTGTTTTTCGAATAAAGAAAACGGCGGTTTTGTCTGTTTGAAAGTAGAAGATTCAACACTTCGATAGGAAATCCTTAAAGGAAAAAGATGTTTGAAAGACTTAGGGATAGATGGCAGGATATTATTAAATGGATCTAGGATAAATAGAGTTGGCGTACGTTAGACTAGATTCATCTCATTGCGGTTAGGGTTCAGGGGCAGGCCGTTGTGACCGCGGTAATTAACGTTTAGGCTCCATAAAATACTAAGAGTTTCTTGGGAAGTTCAGTGATTGTAAGCTTCTCACGAAGGATCATGATGTATTAACTTAATACCCTACGGAGAAATCACCTATAGACACAGATGTAACTTGGCTAAAATATTGGGGGGGGGGGGGGGG
>Ga0131853_10005842_pt1 | contig 22228 bp, 20 predicted proteins | sample TergutLab28metaG_FD_92764 | JGI IMG/M metagenome (GOLD analysis project Ga0131853, IMG submission 92764) | Labiotermes labralis P1 segment gut microbial communities from Petit-Saut dam, French Guiana - Lab288 P1 (version 2) (version 2) | ecosystem: Host-associated > Arthropoda: Insects >... | reverse complement strand
GGAGGCCCGCCGCAAACAGAAAACCGTCGAGACAAAGGAGCTTCGCCTATCGCCAAATATTGATGCTCACGACATAAGCGTGCGTGTGCGCCATGCCATTGAGTTTTTAAAAGGCGGCAATAAGGTTAAGGTAAGGGTGACGTTTTACGGCCGTGAAATGGGGCGCGCTCATTCAGGGGTTAAGATTTTGAATGATTTTGCCGAGCAAGTCGCAGAATACGGTATTGTGGACCGCCCCGCAAAAATGGAGGGGCGCAGTATGGTCATGTTCTTAGCTGCAAAGCCGCAGGAAAAGGTCAAAACTGCAGACAAGCCTAAAGAAGCAAAAGAGCCTAAAGAGTAACCAAATACCATAAATTGGGAGGAAATATGTATGCCTAAAATGAAAACCAATCGCTCTGTAGCCAAAAGATTTAAAGTAACAGGCACAGGCAAGCTCAAAAGAATGAAATCCAACAAAAACCACATTCTTGAAAAGAAAAGCCCCAAGCGTAAGCGCAATCTCAGAAAAGCCACATACGTCGGCAAAACAATGGAAGATAATTACAAGCGCGTTCTTCCGTATCTATAAAAACAGAGCTTTGAAGACTATTTTCATTAATAAACGTAAATACTTAGGAGGTAGCTGATTATGGCTAGAGTTAAGGGTGCTTTAAACGCCAGAAAAAAACATAAAAAAGTATTAAAAATGGCTAAGGGTTATTATGGAGCGCGCAGCAAGCAGTATCGCGCCGCCAAGCAAGCAGTTATGCGGGCAATGGCCGCAAGTTTTGCAGGCAGAAAGCAGACAAAGCGCGAATTCCGCCGTCTGTGGATCACCAGAATCAACGCAGCCGCCAGAATCAACGGCATGAGCTATTCCAAGTTCATGAATGGCTTAAAACTTGCGGGCATTAATGTCAATCGCAAAATGCTTGCCGATTTGGCTGTACATGATTCTGCGGCTTTTGCAAAGCTGGTCGAGGCCGCAAAGGCCGCAGCATAAATGTGCTTTTTCACAAAGGGGGTAACACCCATGATGAAGAATAAAAGATTCACTGCGATAAAAGGTTTTGTTGCCGGGTTTATAGTATGTGCTGTGTTGTCCACGGCTGTTTTGTCAGCGGCAGAAAACGGATGGGCCTTACGGGAAATATTTTTCGGCGTGCAGGTTGAAGTAAATGGGGAGCTTGTGCAATTTGATGAAGATATGCGCCCGTTTATAATGGATGGGCGGACATTTCTGCCCGTAAGAGGAATATCTGACGTTTTAGGCATAGATCTTGACTGGGACCCCGATACAGCGACGGTGCTTATCGGGCATAGAGGCCCGATCCCGCTTTTGCAAGCCGCTCCATCATTTAATTCCCGCTTCTCAACCGTTGTTGACACGGTTGTCACAATCGCGGGGGTAGCTCATGATAATTCCATCAGCCTCAATTTCACAGGCACAAGCGGCTATTCATATCACAATCTCAACGGCGGCTTCACGCGCTTTTCAGCCCTTGTAGGCTCGGATGACTCCGGCGCGGGCGATGGCCCAATTGCCATCCGCATTTACGGCGACGGCGCTCTGCTAGGCACGTTTAACGCAGCACGCGGTGCGCCCGCTACTCCCATATTAGTTGATGTGCGGGGCGTTAACGAGCTGCGTATTTCCGGCGCACCCCAATCTCTCACGGAGTTAGGCAGAGCCGTTATTACAAATATGCTGCTTCAATGATAAATTTTTAAAACCGGGGGTGTATTTCCCTCGGTTTTTTATGTCGGGTGATTTAGCTTGAATTTCTCACCCCAATGTGTTACTATAGAGTAGAGGTGATGGCTTATGATGGAGACAGCAAGAAGAAAATTCAATTTGCCTCGTTACACAAGAGGCGAAGAGTTGTTTAATATGATTACGCATATCGTCGGCGGCGGTCTGGGTGTTGTTGCCATGTTTATCTGTGCTGTGATTGCGGCTTATCACGGCAATATATGGGGTGTTGTAGGCGGGACTATTTACGGCTTTTCCGTAATTTTGCTGTTCACAATGTCCGCAATTTATCACGGGCTTAAAATCGGTATTCCAAAGCGCGTATTTCGCATTCTGGACCATTGCACAATATACGTCTTAATCGCCGGCACATACACCCCAATCATGTTGGGTGCATTTCGTGAGGCGTATCCGTTTTATGCATGGTTGATATTTGGCGTAGTTTGGGGCGTGGCCGCGCTTGGCATCACGCTTAACGCCATCAATCTAAAAAAATTTGCCGCATTCTCCGTAATTTGCTACTTGGTGATGGGATGGATAGTCGTATTTCGCGTAAACCTAGTCATTGAAGTGCTTGGATGGGAATTTATGTCCTTACTCTTGCTGGGCGGCATCTTGTACACCGTTGGCGTGCTGTTTTATGTAATCGGGCGCAAAAAGAAATGGATGCACTCCATTTTTCATATTTTTGTAAATGTCGCATCTATTCTTCACTCGATAGCAATCGCAGTCTATATAATGCCTGCTTAGTCATTAGGCTTCTTACCAAAATACCAAGCGCAATTTTCTTTCTTTAAGGAGGAATCACCACGCAAACTCCCGCACGTGCAAACCAATTCTTCTTTTTCCTAATAATCTACCAGCTGCTGATGGCATTAACATTCGGATATCTCAGCTATGAATTCCTGGGCTCACGTGGCATAATTCTGCCCACGTGGGCAAGCCTGCTTTTGGGGCAGCTAATCACATTCCTTCTGCCTTGCATTTTTATTGCCGTCAAAAGCCCGGGCTGTTTGCGCGAGCTTTTCCCTCTGCGCCCTATTGGTATTCGTAATGTGCTGATGATTGTCGGCATGATGCTGGCAATTCAGCCCGCCGCCATGCTTTTGGCCTTTGCTACATCCGTCTTTTTTGGTAATCAGATAGGCGAGGTCGTCGAAAGCGTCGCTGCCGAGGGTAATCTTTTGCTTACTATCTCTATAATCGCAATCATACCCGCCATTTTTGAGGAGGCAGCGCTTCGTGGCATCGTGCTCTCAGGCTATCGCAATGTAAAAATCGGTTTCGCCGCGCTGATTAACGGCCTATTTTTTGGCGTGATGCATTTCAGTATGCAGCAGTTTTTGTATGCCTTTGTGCTGGGGGCGATTTTTTGCTTTTTGGTGTATTACACAAAAAGCCTGTATGCCGCCATTTTATCGCATTTTGTGATAAACAGCACACAGGCTGCTTTGAGCTTTGCTTTCATAGGCACAGCGCCCGCTTTTGAGCAGGCCTTTGTGCAGCAAGGTCAAGACGGCTATAGTGGTCTTTTGGGTATGATTATTTTTCCCATAGTTGCTTTGGTGTTTTTGGCTGTGTTTGTGTGGATTTATGTTTACTTCAAACAGTATAATTTAAAGCTGCATGGAGAAAATGAGTCTATTCATCCGCAAAAAATGCTCACCCCATATTTTTGGGGAACTATCGGAGTTTACATCGCAGTAATGCTTTGGATTTCTTGGGGGACACAATTATGAAAAAAGTAGTTATAGGAATGTCCGGCGGGGTGGACAGCTCGGTTGCGGCATTCATCCTTAAAAGCGAGGGTTTTGATGTAATCGGCGTCACAATGCAAATCTGGGATTATGATTTGGATGCAGAGCCGTCAGGCGGATGCTGCGGCCTCTCCGAAATCGAAGATGCCCGTGCCGTGTGTGAAAAGCTGGATATCCCGCATTATGTACTGAATTTTCGTGATATTTTCCGTGAGAAAATCGTAGATTACTTCGCACGCGAATATCTCGCGGGAAAAACACCAAACCCTTGCATCGCCTGCAATCGCTTCATCAAGTGGGAGGCTCTGATGCAAAAAGCCCGCACCATCGGTGCGGACTATTTCGCCACAGGGCATTACTGCGAGATTGACATACACCCCCGCACCGGCCGCTACACCTTGCGCCGCAGCAGCAACCCCAAAGACCAAACCTACGTGCTTTACGACCTCGACCAAAGCCAGCTTGCCCGCACTCTCCTTCCTCTGGGTTATTTCCAAAAAAACGAAGTTCGCGAAATTGCGGCAGACTTGGGCCTGCTTGTCGCGGACAAGCCCGATAGCCAAGAGATCTGCTTCATTCCCGATAGCAACCACGGCCGCTTTTTAGCGGATTACATAGGCAAGCCGCTAACCCCGGGCAATTTCGTTGATGTCGACGGAAACGTGCTCGGGCAACACGGCGGTGTTGCTAATTTCACAATCGGCCAGCGCAAGGGGCTGGGCATGGCATTCGGGCGGCCGATGTTTGTCAAAGAAATCCATGCGGATAGCGGGATTGTCGTGCTGTCTGACGAGGATGCTATCTTCGTCAGACAGCTTGTGATTGATGATGTCAACTTCATGGCGTTTAAACGAATTGAAGGCGAGATGAAATGCTTTGGCAAAATCCGCTATGCTCACAAACCGGCGGCTTGCGTTATTCGCCAAGAAAATGATCGCGTCCACTGTATTTTTGAAGCACCGCAGCGCGCCATAACACCGGGGCAGGCCGCTGTTTTTTATGATGAGGACGGCTACTTAATTTGCGGCGGGACGATTGTGTAAGCAGACAAGTTGATGGGGTTTGCGCATTGGAGAGTAGCGTCATTGGATGCGCAATTCGCATCCCTACAGTTGCCGAAAATCATAGCTATTAAAAATTCAGTAGCATATTTTCAAACACAAAAGCAAAAAATACATCCAAACAAATTTAGGGAGGATGCATGATATGATCAAGAAATTTTTAGCAACAGGCCTAACTATCGGGCTGGTGCTTACCACAGCCGCAACAATCCACGCCGAGCAGCTTTCAAACGAGCTGCAACGCTGGTATTTCAAAAACCGCCCCGCAGCAGAGCCGCTTGATTTAGAAAAGTACAACGCTTACTACAAGGGCGACACCAGCAAAAAAGAAATTTACCTTACTTTTGATGAGGGCTACGAAAACGGCTACACCCCTATAATCTTAGATGTACTCAAAGAAAAAAACGTGCCCGCCGCTTTTTTTGTCACAAAGCATTATATCACCGAGCATCCCGATTTAATCCGCCGCATGGCGGACGAGGGGCATATCGTCGCCAATCATACCGTGCGGCACAAAAGCTCCCCCGATCTGACCGACGATGAAATGCGCAATGAGCTCATAAAAACCGCCGATGCTTATATGGAGCTGATGGGTGCCCAGATACCGCCATTTTTCCGCCCCCCAATGGGGCAGTACAGCGAGCGTATTCTTAAAATCACGCAGGAATGCGGATATAATACCATTTTCTGGTCGTTTGCGTATGCGGATTGGGAGGTTAACAAGCAGCCGGGCAAAGAAGTCGCGCACAAAAAGGTGGTAGGAGGAGCGCACAACGGAGCCATTTTGCTGCTTCACGCCGTATCCAAATCCAATGCCGAGGCCATGGCAGATATTATCGACAGCCTGCGCACTCAGGGTTATGAATTTAAATCACTATATGAATTGCCAAATATACAGGGAGTAAAACCGGGAGGGATTTTATGAAAGATATGAAAATTAGGCTGGATTATAACAACATGCTGTATGAGTTTGTCGGCAAGCACGGAATCACTTTGGCGGACATTGATACCATCAGCGATAAAATAGCCGCCGCAAAAAAAGCCATGGTGGATAAACGCTCCGCCATGGCTTGGCGCGATTTGCCATATAATCAGGATGATGTCGTGGGAAATTTGCTGTCTTATGCGCAGGAAATGCTACCGAAAATTGATTCGCTTGTGGTTTTTGGCATAGGAGGCTCAGCTTTGGGGCCGTTGGCCGTGCAGCAGGCCATCAACGGAGCTTTTTGGAATGAATCCCCCGCTTTGCGCCGCGGCGCGCCTCGCCTGTATATCGCTGATAATATTGACCCAGAAACGATAGCCCGCCTTCTTGATCTCGTAGATTTTGAGCGCACCCTTTTCAGCGTAGTCTCCAAATCCGGCTCGACCTCCGAAACTATGAGCCAATTCATGATAATCAAGGATTTGCTTGAAGCGAAGATTGGCAAGGAAAAAACCCGCGAGTTGCTGGTATGCACCACAAGCGAGAGCGAGGGCAATTTGATAAAAATAGCCCGCGCCGAAGATTACAAGACATTCTACATTCCAAACGGCGTCGGCGGGCGTTTTAGCCAGCTTTGCCCTGTGGGGCTGCTCCCTGCGGCTTTTTGCGGCATAGACATAAAAGCTCTTTTGGCAGGGGCCGCCTACATGGATGAGCTTTGCGCAGTTGATGATATCTTCCAAAACCCCGCATACATGTATGCAATCCTGCATTACATAGCTATGTCAAAAAATATGAACGTATCCGTCATGATGCCATATGTTGACTCACTCAAATACATTTCTGATTGGTATGCTCAGTTGTGGGCAGAGTCACTTGGCAAAAAATACGATAACATCGGCAATATCGTCAACGTCGGCCCGACACCCGTTAAAGCTCTTGGCGCGACTGACCAGCACTCGCAAGTGCAGCTCTATACCGAAGGGCCTTTTGACAAGGTAGTTGTGCTTATGGGAACCGACAGCTACAAAGCAGACATCTCCATCCCCAAAATTTTTGAGGACATGCCAAGCCTCGGCTTTCTGGGCGGAGCAACGCTCTCCGAGCTGCTTGTAGCCGAACAAGAAGCCACGGAATACGCCCTGCAAAAATCAGGCAAGCCTAATATGACAATCACTTTGCCTGAAGTAAGCGAGCATTCGATCGGCCAGGTGCTGTACATGTTTGAAGTAGCCACGGCATTTTGTGGCGAGCTTATGGATATCGACGCTTTTGACCAACCCGGCGTAGAGGAAGGCAAAAACGCCACCTACGCCCTATTCGGCCGCCCCGGCTATGAGGACAAAAAAGCAGAGCTTGACGCCGCGCCCGCCAAAAACCCGCGTTTCATAACATAATATCTGCCGGTTCTAAATCCACCCCTGCAACGCCGCCACCCAAAGCACACAAGTCAGAAGCAGAAATCCACCAACAACCAGAGAGATGGGGCTAAACAGCCTCATTTTTTCGTTGTCCTCAGGCTGCGGCATGATGCGCGCGGCAATCATGGCCGCTCTGACGGATTTATAAATCAACAAAATCAGCGCGGCATTGATTGAATAGTTAATCAAATTAAACGGCAAGAATCCGGGAATCAACATGCGCACAACAACCTCCCGCGACACGCCCATAAACCACGGCGTAACCAAATAATTCCACATCAGCATAACGCACGTCGTGAGCAACACCGCTGTTATCAGCCCAAATACAGCACCTCGCATCGTGCGCCATTTGCTGTAAATCAAAGACGCTGTGCCGCAAAACGCCACGCCCGAAATCACATTCATGAGAAAGCCGATAATGCCCGTATCGCTGATGGTAAACATTTGCACCAGCGCGACCACGATTACAACCACCAAAGCCGCCACAGGCCCAAACATAAACCCACCAATGACAATAACAACATCCTTAGCATCAAACCTCAGAAACGATACCGCAGGTACAAGCGGAAATCGAAACGGCGGCGTAGTCAGGATAAACGCAATCGCGCTTATCATCGCTAAGATCACCAGCTTTCTTGTTGTAAACATCCTGTCTGCTTGCATAAAACACTCTCCTTTTTGTCATCCCGGGCTTTTTGTCATTCCATCTGAACTAAAAAAGCCCAAAACAAATAGTTTTGGGCAGGAAGGCAACATAAAGAAACGCGAAGAACACGCCTTTACATACTTAGCTTCTACCATCCAGACTTCATGTGTTCTCCACACGTTACTGTCGGTTTTGGAATTTCACCAAATCAGCCGTTTTATCGGCTCACGGACTTTAACCGCCGGTCGGGATTTTAACCCTGCCCCGAAGCTATATGTATTTTAACATTAATTTCAGTTGTTGTCAATTGCAAAAATCATATAAATCTAAACTCGTTTGAAGATAGCGTAGCCACTATGATATGAGAAAATAATATTTAATAAATCAGCGCGGCTTGCAAAGAACCTCATGCACTCGAGTATCAAATATTTTGGCCGAATAACCGGGCGTGAGAACACAGGCCGTATCCAAGCCTCTGCCGGTGCCCCCCAGAGCAACCACGGGGCGGATTTCCCGCAAGGCGCCCGCATCAAATGCCATCGCCCCAATCTCTACACACACCTTCATGCCCTGGCAGAACATACGAAGGGTATGAGCAATAATCTCGCAAGGGTATACACCACCAAATTTGCCGCTCATGGCACGCTCTACGCCGCTAAGGGTATGGGCAGCCGTTACGAGGATAGCGCCTGCATCTTCTAATTTTTTGCGGCCGTCGTCAGAGAGGTGGTTTTCGCCGATGTTTTTAGTGCCCCATGCGTGGGTGATGACAATGAGTTTGTGGTGTGATAAATGGTTAAATCCGGCGGCTGCATTAATGGCCGCAAAGGCCGATGCGCCTGTAGTGGTTGACAAAACCACATCGGTTTTTAGCTCTCGAGCTTTTTCGAAGGCCAGTTGAAGGGCAATTGGGGTATTGCCGGGTGAAGCAGTTTCAAAAATTTTCATAATACATTCCTCCTCACGCTTGATATACTCACAAAAATATTTTATCCAAAAAATAAGACTCTGTCAATCTGCGGTTTGATTTTCGGGCCATCTTGTGTTATAATATGTCGATGACTTTGACAGAACAGAAGGGACTGGATATAATGTTTGAGGGTTTTTCGGCTCGCACAGTTGATTTTATGTGGAATCTACGCCTGAACAATAACAAGCAATGGTTTGAGGCGCACAAAGAAGAATACAAGCAAGTCTTTCAGGCTCCTATGAAAGCATTGGGCGCGGAAGTATTTGAGCGTATCAATGCCGAATATGGAAATCATGGTTTTGTCCATAAAGTTTCGCGTATATACAAAGACGCGCGCCGTGTCCGTGGCGGAGAGCCGTATAGATGCAATCTCTGGTTTTCTATTGAGAGGCCCGTCGCGGAATGGACATCAACCCCGGTGTTTTGGTTTGATTTGCATCCCGAAGAATGGAGCTATGGCCTGGGATATTACTCCGCAAAGGCAATAACCATGGCAAAGTTCAGAGCTCGCATTGACCGCGACCCTAAGAAATTTGAGAAGTTTATAGCACCTCTTTCGAAGCAAGATGAGTTTGCTCTTGAGGGGGATGAATACAAGCGCAAAAAAGAATCCCCATCCGCCAAGACAGCCCAATGGTATAATCAAAAATCATTCTCGCTCATCCATAAGCAAAGCAATGGCGATGAGCTGTATTCTCGCGAGCTGGCAGATCGGATTGTTACAGGATATCAATCATTGATGCCTTATTATGAGTATTTTATCACGCTGGATTCTGATCCTGAGCCCGCGAGCAAGGGGTAAGCGGCACTATATAATATACAATAATCCGTAACGTAAAATGTTTTTCGCAAAGCATCCGGATTTTCCATTCAATCCGGATGCTTTTTATTGTAGCCCAACATTTAAGAATAAGCCATACACGGCTCATTTTTTCTTTGAAGTGAAATTGAGGGTAACCATGACGGATATATTCGATGCGCTGACCGCAAGCGACAGGCCGTATAGACGGGCTATGCCGTATGACGGAGCTATAAAGACTCTTCGCTCTATGGCGGATGAGGGCGATTTAGAGCCTGTTCACACTAACGAATAAGCATCTTTGCGGCTGACTATTCCGCCCTTCTTCGATGCTTCTTCCCTCGTCATCTGCTACGCAGACTGGCCGGGCGGCCAACGTGCCTAGCGTGCCTACGCATCGTCAGAATCATCTTTGAATGGAGAAAAATCAGGTTTGCAAATCTGCATATTCTTATGGTGTGAACAGGCTCTACTTAAGAAAATCATACCCAAATCTTAAACATTTTTACTTCATAAGTTCAATTTCCAAAAAATAAAAAGCCCGCTAACCGTGATGATTAGCAGGCTTTACCTGGTTGTAGGAGCAGGATCTGAGCCTGCGGCCTTCGGATTATGAGTGTAACAGAGCACGCGTATCGCTATGCTCAATACAACATCCTTAACCAATATCCGGCAGCCCCGTCTATCAGATCGCCGGAATTTATCATCTTGAAGGTGCAATAAATCTCTCCTGCTTGAGCGGCACGATGTTTGCAATATAAATCAGGTATGCCTAGTATGCACTTGTCATCACCCGCCGTTGTGCGACCCAGCAAAATATGTCGGTGCTTCTCGAAGCTATCGGCCGTAAACTCATGGCTTGCAACTTCATGAAAACCCGAACCTAAAGTATTTATATCTTTCAAAGCCCCAATCATCATCTCGGTATCATTTTTGCGGCTATAAGACGGCTCTGCTCTATTTTCAAAAAAACTAGAAGATCGATTGAAAATCTCATTGAAGGTGGAGGCTATTATTTTTAAGTCTGTTAGAGTTATGGACACCCACTGGACATCTTGCGTTGGTTTATTTTCAAATACTTTGATAGCGGGATAGTAATTAAAATAGCCTGAAACTAGATCACTAATTCTATGGCGATTTTGGTTTTTCATTTGGCCAGCAAATTGCCCGAAATAATTGCTCATAATAAAACCCCTTTATTTAGACATTCTCATGTTGTTCAATCTTTGGCTCATAATATGCAGACGGCTTATACAAGTTTCGTAGGGGTAGGGATGAACATTGCATAATAAACATATTATATCAAAGGGGGTGGCAAAAATGTCATTTATAGATGTAATATACTTTGAATTAACAGTAGACAGCCAACCAATAGACACAATACACAATATGATGTTTGTTAAAGTCAGAGTCGAATACCAGGGAGGTCCAACAGGCATATTCGCAGGAGACAAGATTGCAATCAACATCCATAATTCCGCCAATGAGATATTTAATATCATTGGGTATGGCAATAACTCTATTAACATTTATGGTGATGGCGATATTGGCAAAGTAGGCACAAGAACATACCGCAATGACCCAAGTGGCGATTATATTCTTGAGGTAGAGTTTGATGATGGGTACTACAACCACTTCGGCGGCTTTATGCCTGATAATATCACAGGATGGCTTGAAGCATCCGTATTTATCACCTATAAAAAATGGGTGAAAGAGCCTACCCAAACGGCTATGACGGTGATTATTAATGGGGTTTGGAATGATAAAAATGTAAACATAGAAATTGGAGGTGGGCCGGGGCCGGAACGGTTAGATACACCGGGGCCTATTATCGGTAAGTCCGGGCGATATGGCGCTTATAGTGGAAATATGGGCGATTTTCCGGAGGTAGAGTTTAATGATTATATTAACTTTGACCTCATGCGCTGGAGTTTACAAGCAGGCTATCAAAATCTTACTTGGAGGGATTTACGGGGTTCGGATGGAGAGTCATACTACACAACAAATGAATCTTTAGTGTATTCCAACAATAACCCTACAGGAGAAAGGTATCAAAGCAATAATGAGCCATATCTTATGCCTTACGCAATCTGGCAGGGATATCCGATAGATGCACCTTTCCATTATAACAATTGTGTTCTTGAGGATTATCTGGTTATAGGCCCATTCGGCAATGTAATCAGCAGCTCTCATGATTATTTGAAGGATTCATTGCGTATTATACGGGTTATGGGAAGAGAAGAAAATACTCCTTGGTGGGGCAAAGATGCTTTCAGGATATTAGCAGATAGCAACTTCTTGAAATATGACCCAAATGAGCCAATGGATAGATATTTGGTCGATCTTTTCTTTAAGGGCTACAGAGGTCTTACTATTGATGAGTTCTTCATACAGATGCAATCCGAAGGGCAGTTTTTGGATAAGTCCTCATCAGATGATATATTGTCATTCTGCTATGTTAATAATGGAGGCGCGCCGGGTGTTCCTGACCCTACCGACACAAATCAAATCCCATATTTCAAGCTGATGTTAGCAGATTTACACTTTGACGAAAGCCAATCTCAAACCATAGACCTGGTTGGTTTTGATAACAGTGTGGTTTTTAGCAATGTTCCCGCTAAAAACCTTCCCTATGGCTACTTGGTATACTATGACACAAAAGCAACAGAAGCCATCCTAAATAACGAAGGCTTTCATTACAACAACTCAGCATCTTTTACATTCGGTGATGATGTAAGAACTGTAAACAGCAATGATATGTGGATAAAGCTGGAAGATGGCAGCGGTGGCTCAGGGCACACAACAGAAATCAGAATAAGGAAGGTTGATGAAAACGGCGAACCAATCCAAGGCGTAAAATTCGCATTAGCACATACAAATATCTCTCCGCCCCATATAAGAGAAGCCATAACTACCATAAACGGAACAGCATCCTTTACTTTAAGAGCCGGAGAATATACTCTTACCGAAGATGTTTCAGATGAATATAGCCCAATATTCCCCATGAGCTTCGCTGTAACCAACATGGACGAATTATTCAATCTGAAATTAGCCTTGGAGGGAACAGGCTATCCAGACTGGGATAAGCTCGAATATTTGAATGGCGTTAATATAATTATCAACCATTCCATTGACCCGCCAGACCCTCCCGACCCACCAGACACAGACCCAGACATATGCAATGCAATCTGGCAGATCATCAGTTCAATAGCTATGGAGGAACTGGCCCTAAGTCATATACTCAACGCCGAAGGCGAAAAATTACAGTATATTCTTGGTACATTGGAGGGGTCTGCTCCACCAGAGCCGGCAACCATTGAGCAGGTTTTAAAAGCAAACGATAGTGTTAGGAGGATGATTGAAACTGTCAATAAACAACAGATGGTTTTGAAGGTTAAAATGTCGAAGGCTTTGGCTGCCGCTAAAAAGCACAAGTGCCTGTAGTTAAATATCGTGCAAACAATAATTGATTTGCAAAAGTTTTTGATCATGATTTCGATTTTAGTACCATTAAGAAAAGTCGTACTAAAGCAAAGAAAATCTAGGCAAAGAGCCCACATCACGCTTAATCATAAATCCGCCCCCATGGTTTAACTGAGCTCACATAAACTGATATTTTATTTTATCACATCTTATCATTGAAATCACACAGTCATGTAATATTTGACAAGAGACGTTGTTTTTTGAGGACGGAAATATGGCATGGATTGCTTCTCACGCGCTTTGCGCGTAATACAAATCAGATACATGCAGAATGCTGATTACTGCACGAATATCTGGGCTTTTAACGGTTTTCCGGCATTCACAAAATGCAGAATAAACGCTTAAACCCCCCAACGTCGACCCACAACTGACAACATTGAAATCATCAGAAAGACGTAAATTTGCAACACTTGGGCTAGGCGAAAGGCTAAACTTAAATACATAAAAAATCAAATGCCCCTGCATATGCGGGGGCATTTGGGCATCTTAGAAATATTCATCCAAGCGCTGCACATTGCTCCATTTTTCCTTTGGCAGCCATTCCCGCAACACTTTTTCTATTTCTCTATACTCCATCGGCTTTGATAAAAAATCGTTCATGCCGCTTTGCAAAAGCATTTCACGTGCATCGCCAACGACATTGGCAGTAAGTGCGATGATGGGGAGATCCCTGTATTTTTCTTCCGGAAATTGGCGGATGATTTTTGTTGTATCCGCACCATCCAGATCAGGCATCATGTGATCCATGAAAATAATGTCATAATCTTTTTCCTTTACCATTTCGATGGCTTCAAAACCGGAGCCAACTGTATCAACACTTGCGCCATAAGCCTCAAAAACGTCTTCGGCAATGACAAGATTTACCTCACTGTCATCCACAACCAATAGTAGTGTATCACATAGTTTTACAGTTAAATTCTCTCCATGTGTGTCATTATCAGTATAATCTGATACGCCGTCTAACAGGCGAAGCAGCAAAGAGCTGGTGAGTGGCATGTAAACAAATTCAACATTTGAAGGCAACCTGTCGTTATCCATTATGTCACGTGTAACTGCAATCAGCTTTGTATTTGGACAACGCACTTTCAATATGTCGTGAAGTTGAGAAGAATCAAAGACTACATGGGTGTAAAGTGCTATATCTTCAAAATTATGAATGATGTCACATCTTGAGCCCAGTTTGCTGATTTTGTTTGCAAGCATAAGCGCATATGTTTCGCTACGCCCCAGCACCGCAACTTTTCTGTGCTCGTCGTTTGAAAGTTTGGGCAAGGGGCGGGCGGATTCAACTCTTTGCTTGATGTAGAACGAAAAGCAGCTACCCTCGCCATATTTGCTTTCGGCAGAAATACCACCATTCATAAGCTCTACAAGATTTTTAGATATGGCAAGCCCAAGCCCGGTACCTTCAATGCTTCGATTTTTGCGCGTGTCAAGCTGCGCAAAGCTATCGAATAGCATATGGATATCCTCATCACGGATACCCATGCCCGTATCACATATAGAAACCTTCAGTTTGTGTATGCCATCGCATTCATCATCAGCCTCAGAGCTTATTGAAAAAATTATATGCCCTTTTCGTGTAAATTTAACAGCATTGGATAATAGATTGATAATAATTTGCTTTATTCTAGTGATATCTCCTATCATTTCGATTGGCAGCTCTGGGTCGTCGTCTACAATGAAATCAATCGGTTTGTCATCAAGGCGCACGTGTATCATGGTCACAATATCGCTTATCATTGAATTCACATTATATTTTTCCGACGCAAGCTCTACTACGCCTGCTTCGATTTTTGAAAAATCAAGAATGTCATTAATGATTGAAAGAAGTTGATTTCCTGCGATTTTAATATTGCCTAAGTAATTTTGTACTGCATTTTGAGAAGCTATATTGCGAAGGGCAAGGTCTGTCATTCCAAGGATGGCATTCATCGGTGTTCGTATTTCGTGGCTCATGTTTGCCAGAAAATCAGAATTGGCCCGATTAGCGAACTCTGCGGCTTCCAGACGCCGTTTTTCCGTAATATCGGTATAAAAGCCCTCAAGAAGGCGTGGTGTGTTGTCCTCGTTAAACTCAACGGCTCGGCTGCGTTCCCAAATCCACTTGACAGTGCCATCCTTCATAATGATACGGAAGGTAGTTTCAAGCGGCAAGCCAACAGAAAGTGTTACTTGGTTAAGTTTTTCCAGAGGGTCTGCATCTTCAGGGTGAACCATATCAAGGAATTTGACCACGCTATTGCCGATAAGCTCTTTAGGGGTATAGCCCATGAGCGCCTTACTGCCTTCGCTCACGAAAGTAAAAGTAAACTCGGGCGGATTGTTGAGGCATTGATACACTACACCCGGCAAATTGCTCATCATAGTTTCGGTGCGCCGCATCAAGGTTCGTCTTTCGGCGCTTTCTATAGCAAGTGCAACAAAGTCAGCCAGAGAGGATGCAAAATTTTGCTCCTCTATTGTCCAGATACGGTTTTTGGAGAAGCCATCATAAAAATCCTGCTCTATACATACCACTCCTGCCAGCTTGCCTCCTATGCGTATGGGTGCATCAAGCATGGCACATATATTAGGGCCGTAACCCTCCAGCATCGGTGTAAGCGGATTTGGTTTGTGAGCATCGTTGATTACAATTAACCGCTCTGATTTCAAGAGCTGTAGATATTCCTTGCAACCTGACATATTAACTTCACCTTGAACACTATGTTTTCCGGTTGAAGAGTCATAGTATGTGATGCTATTCAGGCTCGTCGCTTTATCACTGGTACTCCATATTCCAACCCGATGTGTGCTCAAAGCGTGACAGCCGATTTCGGCAATCATATTAGCTGCATCTTGGAGTATGCCGGCCGAAAGAGCCGGCAGCTTTGTGATTTCTGCTAATGCTCTGCCAAGTTTACTTGCTCTTCTCTCTTGCATATTAAGCACCACCCTAAGCAGTTTGAATAAACAACATATCATAATTATATGATATGTTTCGCCAAAATGCAATAAAAACATAAATGCAAGAATATGCGTTTTCAGAAAAGTGGTTTATTGAAACAATACGCATTAAAAAAATATACTTGACACAAAATACACTTTATAATTTAAAGGCAAATTTTGCAGGTTTTCTTCATTCACATTTCTCAATGTCGCTTGCTATATCAATGTATAAAAATGGAAATTAAAGTCAGACTATTTTAATAGGAGGTGTTGCCTTGGAGATAGTTGTGAAAGACAATAAGAAGCGAGTAGAAATTTGGTTGACACGTGCCGAAAAGAATGATTCGTAGCTAAAAGAATCGCTGAAACCAATGTTTGCTGAATACAAAGCAAGGAAATATCTTTGTGTTGTGTATAATTCAGGTGATGGAGAATTGTTTTCCAATACACGAAATCTTTTGCTGCACAACAAAGAAGTAATTGCAAAGAAAATAAGTTTAGAAGAAATCCTATCCGTCAACGGCGGATAGGATTCAGGCTGCAATATAGTTGGGATGCTTTTTAAATGTCATTGCTCCGGCGGGAATCCAAGATATATTTAATATCCACCAATCCCCTCTCTTCGTTGACTGAAAAAATAAGCTGATACCGCCCGATAACCAGTTTGCGATAAGTTTCATTTGTATTATTTGTGCTGAATCTTGGACATCTATTGGGCATGGTTCTTAATGAGTCAAATGCCTCATCAAAATCATCCGCGAGTTTTTCGGCAGCATCAAGGCTCACTTCAACCAAAAGCAAAAGATGATCATTGAGCATTTCAGAGGCATTCTTGCTTACATTAACGATATATCGCTTTTGCTCATCCGCCATGACGCTTCTTCTCCTTAGCATCATAAATTACTTTGCGCATGTCCGCAATAACTTCCTCGGCCGGTGTATATCGTGCAATTCCGGCTCTTTCTTCTGCCTCAATTCTGAGTAAGGCTTCTTCAACTTTTATTCTCTGCCGCTCCTCTTCCCATGCACGAATTGACATAACAACAAGCTCACCCTCGCCGTTATTTGTCAGAAAGACAGGCTGTCCTGTTTCTATGCAAAAATCTGCTACTTTGCGGTAATTGTTTCGCAACGTCGCTGATGATTTTATTACCATAGCAAACACCTCCAGATGGTATAGCTGTATTATATCATAATTTGAGTATGTTATGCAATGGTTTTTCCTTTTACTGCCGCATTTCTGTGGATGATGAGCTTGATAGGGATAATACATCCATAGAAAACCAAAAGTCGATCATTGATGATTTTATCGCAAAGAAGTTTTCGGGGAGCATGGTTACTTATTACGAAGATAGGGAACGCTCCGGCTACACTTTTGAGCAGCGAGAGGGTTATCGGCAGATGCGGCCAATGCTTTTAAGCCAAAAGCGCGATATGCTGATTGTCAAAGGCTTTTCTCGCTTCTCTCGCATGGAAGATGTACTTGTGCCGTACTTTATGGCTATGTAATTACCAACAGCAAAACCATGACTTTTGAAATCGAACCTGCCGAATCAGAGGTTGTGCGCAAGGTTTTTGAGCTTTATGGCGATGGATGGGGGTATAAAAAGATTGCCAATCACTTAACAAGCCTCAATATACCCACCCCTTGTATGAATGAAAAAACAAGAAAGGAGGCACGTGGAGAAGAAAGTAAACGTGCCACGCGGCCTGAATGGAGCATTGTCGCTGTAGAAGGCATACTGCGCAATGACTTTTATATCGGAACGTTGCGCCAAGGCAAGTGCACCCGCAAAAAAATTAACGGCAAGGATATGAAGCCGGAAGATGCCGAGCATATTGTTTTTGAAAATAATCATGAATTGATTGTCGACTACCTTACATTCGCCGCAACACAGGAGCAACTTAAAAGGCGCTCTACTCACCATTATCGAGGGGTCAAAAAATACGACACCGCATACACGAGCTGGCTGTTTTGCGGCGACTGCGGTAGCCCTATGTTCTCGCGAAGCCGCTCTAATCTTGCCCCGTCTTATATTTGCGGAACATACCAGTTTGCGGAAAATGCGGCACGATGATGGTTGGCACGGCCGGCACAGGCAAGCTCGGTAAAGTCTATTATTACTACAAATGCGGAAATGCCATCTACAGGAAGGCCTGCGACAAGAAAGCGGTGAAAAAAGCATGGATTGAGCGGTTTGTGGTGTCACACACAACCAATCATGTCCTGCGTGACGATGCAATCGATAAACTCTCCGATGCGGTCGTTGGCCTCCAAAAACGAGAGAACACCGTACTCCCGTTTCTCCAAAAACGGCTATCTGAGCTAGATAAGAAAATCGAAAATATACTTACAGCAATCGAAGATGGCATAACATCGCTATTTAGTCGTGTTAGACTTTCCAAACAAGCGTTATGTCAAGTGCGGATAATCCACCATCCAACGTTTGAATCCCCTTATCGCATCCTAGCGAAAAAGAAAGAAAATCGGCATAGTGTAGACTACACCGATTTTCCATCATATAACTTTTCTTACGACAGGTCAGAAATTGCGCCCTGTCTTTGTTGTTTGCTCAAATTTACTACTCAGACTAAGCTCACCGGCTACCTGAGCCTGAAATCGGCAATGTTAGATCCATTGCCTCGAATATCAAATACCAACGTAAAGCCTTCCAGATCATGGCCTGCTCCAAAGACATACTGCCCTCTTTGGTTAGCGTTATTGCCCGGTATATATATTTGATATCTTACTACTTCGACATCTCCGTTGCAGAAAGTCTTTGTTACATCAAAGGTCACTACCCAAATTCTGCTGTTGTGGGATGTTTCCCTGATGCTTACAAACTGCCTCGGTGATGTTGTTGCGTTCGTCAGGACCGGTTCAGTCGGTTCAGTCGGGCCCGGTGTGTATGCCACGGGAGCTATGGTCAAGTTAGAAGTCACGGTTATTGTGTTATCTACTATATCAGTAAACTCCACCCATACCCCGGCTGTCCACTCGCGCCACTCTCCTTCAAACCTTTGGTCAACACCCAATCCCCATCTGATCGGATATGCACGGAAATCTGCTTCTGTCGGCAGAGTTAGCATACTGTTTTCAAATACCCTGATGTCCTCAACTACGCCATTATGGAAGTTGAGGAATCTTACCGTAAAGACATATGCGGCTTCGGGCATTAGCACCAGGTTAGAGTTTACTATTATAGATCCGTCAATTATATCAGTAAACTCCACCCACACTCCGGCTGTAAATGCAAGCCAATTTCCTGTGAAATCTCGCTCCGGCCTTATCCAATCTAAGCCCCATTTCAGCACATCTGCAAAGTCCTCTTCGGTTGGCAGATATAAAGTGCTTCCTTCTTCGGCTTCAACGTTCATCGCTACTCCGCCAAAGAAATTACGGAAGGTGACTGTGAAGGTTTCCGCAGGTGTGTATTCGCCTGGTATGCGCGTGTATTCTACATTGCGATTCACAGGCAAATTCCTTGCGGCCACGATATCTCTGATATCTTCACCTAAGTAGAAACTTGGGTGCGGAGGCTGGTTATAGCCTGCATTCTGCCAGCTCACCGCGATGCGGTATTGCGGGTCATGCAAGAACGTCGGCAATACATGCTCTGTCGGGAAATCCGTGACGAAAATTCGCAGAGTCATAGGGCCTGTGCTACCAAATGCGGAGTTGGTCGGCACAATGATATTTTCGCGCCAGTCTCCGAATACATCCATTACGCCGCCGGTTTCGATATCAAATCTGCCTGCGAAGTTTTGCAGCGTTGTTACGCTAAGCTCTCCACCAATAACTTGTGGCTTTTGGATGGAAGAATTGGTGCCACCCTGCACGATTTCTCTGAGCAAGTCACCCGTCCACCAAGCCACATGGCTTCTTTCGGGGTTAAGGTTGTTTGTGGCAACTCTTTCTCCTGTCACTATGTTGTGCATTAATGTGCCGCCATCAGCCCAGAACTCAAAACCAGGGGTAGGCAATACGTTTGCTGCGACGCCTCTGTCAACGTCGTTGGTATTGGCGCAATAGGTCATTATTGGCTGACCTGTTGCGGCATTAAACAACGTCACGTTATGCGGTGGATTTGCCTCTTGAGATACAAATCTATACACTTCATTAGACATTCTCACTCCGCTGCCCTCGGGATGGCTGCCCAGTGGCGGGAACATTCTTGTTACGTGGATGGCATCGCCATGCACGGCGGGGATAGTTCCTCTTGATCCGTCGGCCTCCCACAGGGTATGTCCTCGGTGGTCGATGGCTACGCTTCCAAGGATAATAGTGTCATATCCAATGCCGTTTACGTCAGCAACGGAAAGGTTGTGATTACCTCGGTTGGTGCGCTCGGCCCATCCGCCGACTGACCAGTTGCCCTTGTACCAGTTCCAGATTTGCACAAGCTCGCCGCCGCGAATGGTGTAACCATATCCTCTGTTGCCCGGGAGCTGGATTCGCACTACTTCGGTATCAAGTAATTGAAGAGCTTCGACAAAGTGAGGGCCGTAGTGCCCGCGGTTTTCAATCATAGCAGGGAATGGCCTCGCGCCCTCTACGCCTCTGTATGGTATAAATGCTACTGCGGCTAGATAGCGATCGGAGCGGTTATTCCAAGTGTCGCCCCAGCTGCCGCGATTAATGTCATAGTTAGCCCAATAATTGGTAGTAGCGACAGGAATGCCCGTCAGCCCGCAGAATACCGTAAAGAACTCAGGCCCATCAGAAATTCTGCCGACGGTATGGCTATTATTAGTGCCGGCCGGCATCCCGCCAACCCAGATTGCATCAAAACGGCTGCGAGAATCCAAAGCGGTATAATCTCGGCTTGCAAGAGGGTTAAACACGGGGGATGATGGGTTATTGCTGCCGCCCATGATGTATACGGGCGTACCGCCGTTAAGAGTCTCTGTTACGATGCCTGTCACAGGGTCAGGATGGTAAATCCTTACACCATCGGCTGATTTAACGGCAAATTGCGCCAAGCCTGAATTTGTCATGTCAAACAGATGGAAGTGGTTGTGATGGCGCGATGACGGCCTGTTGAGGCCGAGGTTCATACGCCAGTACAGCCCGCTTTCTCCTGTGTCGGGATTAAACCAGTACATATCAAATATCGTTTCTCCCGTGTGCCTTGGAGTGAGACCGGAATCTCTTTGAGCATTCGTCTCCCAGCGCACAAGAACAGACATTCTGCCATTGCCGTGTATATCTCCTGTGGCAACATCTACAGCAACATAACTGATATTATTAACGAAAGCCTCACCGTCAATAATTCCGCCATTAGCAACGGTTGCTGCGGCATTTCCTGTAATCTGCCTTTGCATTACATGCCCGGGGTTAGGGCGTGGCACAGGTCTTTGCATAGGTATCTCAAGGAAGTTTTGCTCCCATGCGATTACAGGGCCCGCTATTTCGACCACATTACCATTGCGGATTACCTCAAGAGTGTATGTATCTCCCGGTCTGCCGTCGGGGTCAATGAAGTTTTGAATAGTGATCGGCTCATTATTTAGCTGTGTGCCGTTTCTCAACACGTTAAAAGTAAGCCATTCATTCTCGGGCAGGATGTACTCAAAGACTGAGAGCCTCCATTGCACAAGCATACCGAAGTTAGCTTCATTACCTGTCGGGCGTGTCGGATTTACACCCGGAATACTGGCTCTTACGGGTGCTACCACCAATCCTCGGTCTACTCTGTCAATAGCTCGGGGATAGTTATGCAATGGATTCGCAAGGCGGCTCTCCACGAATACGCGGGGGCGCAGATTCATTTGATTAACGGCATATCCGGGGACGTCTTCGACGATAGCTACGAAGGTGTGTACACCTCTCAGGTTCGGGTCAAAGTAATACTGCCCGCCGTTTGCCGCTTTCCTTGCTTCTCTTTCCACGTGGGTCATCCAAGGCATTTCTTCGACAACCCAGTCAATAACATTAACCACTACTTCATCGCCGGCATATGTTATTGCATTAAGATATGTAGGCAAGCCGATATCCGCTATCGAATGAGTATCTTCGATATAGGTTCTCATAAACCAGTTGTAAAACATGGTTCTTGTGCCTATCGGGCCAACAGTCGTTGAATTTGGCGGCCCGTAAGTAATGCGCGGATGTTGCGCAAATTCACTTGGTGGCAAGAAGTCAACGATGGCTACGCTTTCCAACGAAATAGTATAGATTTGGAAATTATTAAAGCCATTATTACCGAAAGACATGTTGTTTGCGGGGGTTCTGCGTCCGTCTATTCTCATGCCTGTAATATCTGTGGCGGAGAATGGGATCTCGTGACGCTCGATGATATTGGTTGTGCCTTTTTCTACGATGGTCAGAAATGCTGTCTGCAAGCCGAAATCCATGTCTATACCGATGGTGAACCAGCGCAGATGCCAGTCTTCAAGAGCCATCATGTTAGTGAATCTGTAGAAATTGGCGGCCTCGTATCTGTCCATGAACCTATCGGTAGTGTCTCCGGGGAATGAACCCGCAACACGCACTGCATTGG
>Ga0131853_10005841_pt1 | contig 22230 bp, 22 predicted proteins | sample TergutLab28metaG_FD_92764 | JGI IMG/M metagenome (GOLD analysis project Ga0131853, IMG submission 92764) | Labiotermes labralis P1 segment gut microbial communities from Petit-Saut dam, French Guiana - Lab288 P1 (version 2) (version 2) | ecosystem: Host-associated > Arthropoda: Insects >... | reverse complement strand
GTGGTGGTGGTGGTGGTGGTGGTGGTGGTGGTGGTGGTGGTGGTGGTGGTGGTGGTGGTGGTGGTGACGGTGGTGGTGGTGGTGGTGTCATCATCATAAGTAAGCGGTGGCTGAGGCGGCAGCAGCGGAGGTGGCGACGGTGGTGGTGGTGGTAGTGTCATCATAAGTAAAAGGGGATGATGATGATGAAGACGACAACAGTGATGAAGAAGATAAATAAAATGCACACACCGTATAAATTTAAATTCAGGAGGACAAAAGTTTTGTAAAATTTCAGTATGCAATACCATCATTAAGGTGACTTCACATGCCTTTAAGGTACCCTGATGTGAAAATGAACGGGTTAAGTCAGACATCATCACCATCACCATCAGAATAAATTTAAGAACATCAGCCCAGAATGTGGTATACAGACAACTGCTTTATGGCACATAGATGCATTTGGTAAAACTACTCTTCCCAAGATAGCAATTTTATTTAAGAACATTTCACCCATGAGAGAAATTTCATAATGACTAATACTAAGAACAAGTTCTTTATAACAAGAGGTACATTAACTGGACAAATGGAACAGAACTTCTTTGTGAAACTGTAGTTTGGAACAATAAAATATTTTAAACTGACCTGGATCTGCTCTAACCGAGCCTGCAACACTTCCCGGCTGCTGTTTGAAGAAGCTTCACTGCAGTCCCAGATTACTTGTTTTGCATTTTCAATCCATACCTTTGCTTTCTCATAGTTTTCACTGTACTCTTTATGCTGTTCCAGATTTGTCTCCACCTTCTTCAAGACATCCTTTGCCAGATTTACCTGAACCTGCAATAAGAACTGGGCATAGCTACCAAACAGCAAGAGTATGCAAAGGATAACGGTCCAACAAATACAGAAGACCCAACAGGCCTTTGCAACATACAATTTTTTTTTTTAATTGAACACCACCCACTATTTGGGTGAATTTGAGTGTGTTCACAAGAATTCAACTTCATGTAAAAGTGTTTCAGTGTTACCATATGTGGCACAATAATAATAATAATAATAATAATAATACATGTGCTTACAGTACACAACATTTTATATATACTCATATAAAACTGTATTTTGTTACAGGATTTGTATAGGTTTACATTATTTGTTGACTTCTTCACCTGTCAAGAATTTATTAGTGAACACCTGAGAATCTAGAGTGGCATAATTCCAGGAAAAGTATTTGTCTTTGGCAGCACCACTGTTCCTTGGCAGGTTGGCAACAATGACACACAGTTAATACTTATATTACGTATTTGACAAGATAAATTATCAAATTAATCAACAGTTTTGAGGAACTGAAACAGTGGAAAACTACTCTGGATTTCCTAAACCCAAGAAAATGTCAAAAGCAAGTATTTTAAATTTATCAGCAAATCTCAACAAAGAATCTCACCTCATTTTGCCATCAGATACTTTGTGTAATTTCCTTGTTACAAAAACACTTAACTGAAAAATGCTGATTAAGCAGTTTTCATAATTACTTCTCACAAAGTACAGTCGTTCAAAGGAAAGCGAATTTTCTGAGATGTGTTTCCATGTTATTTTTTATGCTTCCAATATGTAGCCAGTGTGGAAAGTCATTTAATAAATTATGAGCAATTAAAAAAATAAAGAAAATTTCAATAGGCCACACCAAGGTAAAACCTCGCTATTCTGGCTGATGAACACAAATAAGCAGCCACAAAATATTAAAAAACATAGGTGATTTTGCAAACACAAAGACCAAAAATAAGAGTTTTAAAACTGGGACCTAAATGAAAGGTTTTTTGGGAAAACAGTATATGTTCAAATTTTCCGATAACCAAGTTCTTTTAACTGACAACGGAATTCAGGGTGGTGCATACATTCACACAATAGGTTTTTACCCCCACTCCTACATAAAAAAATCTAAATCACATCAATACTGCAAACAATTGTAAAAAAAAAATGTAAATACACAGTTGCATTTCAAACTATCTGTTTATGACAGAATTAAAAACTGGCCATGTTAACAAGATACATGTCATGGCCCCTAGGCAAACTTCATATAGTGGCCCAAATATCCTACCTACACAAATCAGTGACAGCAATACTACAAATATTTACATATTGAATATAAAGTCTATACATGGTTACAAACCCTAGAAAGGGTAATTCAGTCATCAAGAACAAACCTGGTATCTGGAATTAAGATGCCTTAATTGATTATTGACGTAGGTGTCTAAATGTGAAGACAGTAAAGCAGATGCAGTTGTATTAAATTTATCAATCTGTTCCTGACCTTTCTCCAACTTCTCCAAAATATCCTAGAAAACAGACAACAGACACAGTTAATGACAGAAAATGTGCTTTGAAAACAGAATATTATACTATTAATTCTGCATTTTACTTCTAATCCTTCACCACAGGAAAAGAATATTAGAGCAAATTCTCATTCCAAGAGCATCAAGTATGTAGCATGCTACATGAAGCAAGATGCAGTTTATACAGTGTGCGTGTGTGCGTGAGTGTGTGCGCGCACCAAGAGAGAAAAATATGAGAGATTCTAAAATCAAGTCTAAATCCATTAATTCGTATCAATATTACCTTCACATCTTGCAGCTGTTTAGTTTTCTCCTGAAGTGTAGCAAGCAGAGCTGTCTTGTGGGCCTTCACATGAATGTCAATTTGCTGAAGCCAATCAGACAAACGTTCATATTCTTCTTTGTAATCTCGCCACTGCAGCACAGTTGCTTCGAGTTGTTCCTTCTGTTGTTTAATTTCTTAATTTTAAAAACATTACAATATATAAGAGACTGCACCACTGAATTTTGATATGCACTGCATCAGTCACATACATGTACACTCCTCTACATGCTATATATGCTACCAGCACAGAATTTTCTGGTTCAAGTCAATGAAGCTTCAGGATGTACATTTATTCTATCCAAGATGTAACAAGTCAGAAATACACTGACATTTTCTACTAATCATTCTTATACACTTGCACACATATGTACATGTATGCATTCATTAATTTAACAGGCACTTTCAATATCCAGAGTTTATGAGAATATAAAATACAGTTACATATTACACTTTAACCTTTTGGCGCCGGAATTATTTTTTAAATTTTAGCACATTCTGTATATAAAATGTGAATAATACAGGAACCAAATAAGTTAGAATTATGAAACAAACTGCATTTTTAAGAGGAAATAATGGAGAGTATATACCATGTTTAAAATATTCAGTACCTGTATTTGTTGAATAAATATATAAAATGAAACTTTAGAGGTTAGTGGTGCGGTACAACCACTATAGTTGACATTAGGCATCAAAAGGTTAAATTAATGTAACTGTAATTGACATAAGAAACTTCTGTTCAGCAGTAAGCCAAATATATAACTTTATTCTTATCACTTCATCATATAATTATTACCTACCTTAAATCCACTAGAATGTCTTAAAAATGAATGGTCGAGGAACAGAGTAAGAAAGAAGCTAAAAGTTCCATTTTTTTTACATTAACATGATTTTATACTCAATTTTTTATAACCTGCTGTCTGTTCACTTACCTCTGAAAAGACCCTCAAAGTTCTCCCGGAGTGCCTTAATCTCATTGCGGATATTCTCTTGCCCTTGTGACGAGCTACTTGCTATGGCCACCTCACCAGTGTGCTGTAGGTGCTCAACCAGCAACTCTCCCTGTGCTTGTTTGTTTAACAAGGCTTCCAATGGTGCCACAGCATTCTCAATAGCTAGCTTGTCACTCAAAGGTCGCTGCTTCATTGATGGTACCTTCTCTCTTGCTCGGGTCAACCAGCTGGTCAGGTCATCATAGGCCTCTTTAAACAGTCGATGATCCTTGTACTGATCTTCACGTTCTGACAGAAGGCTCTGAAAATTTAATCAGATCTTACCATATTCAAGACACTTTTTCACAGTATGAGTGCTTTATTCAGTGAAATATATATATACTTAAAACTTCAGATGCTTTTGAATTCTAATTATTGTTCTTATGGTGTGTACTGGGTTCAGCTTTAAAAGAAAATTATATTATACTGAAATACTCTATGGATCTGAAGACACCATTATGTGTCAGAAATCCTAAGACTGAAAGCAGACACAAGGGGCCAGTATACACCTTAATATGACCCCAGATAACAAGAAATTTATTGAAATACTTGTCCTCACATAAGTATGAAACATGCATATAACAATAACAGATCATAAATAAAGTGCAAAACTTCAACAACTTACCTTAATCCTTTCAGCAAGTGCATCAAACTTATTTAGGATTTCTTGAGCCTGGGATGCTGCATGGCTTTGCTGTCCACTGGCAAGCATTTCAGTTGCTTTAGCTTTTAAACTGTCAACTTCAATTTTTTCACAACGGACTTTTTCTTCCAAACACTAAAATAATATGGAAAAAATTAAAGAAACTTTACAACTACCTTGAAGGCTTTTCTCATGTACATACTTAAAAAAACTACTAGCTTCTGTATGTAGTAAAAAAAACACAGACCATATTGAAATACAAACACAGTGTACCATCAAACACAACACTTCAATGCCATACCACATGCTGTGTGTTTTGGTTCACCAGAACTATCATCAGGCACCTTTACTACATAAGTTGAAAAGACATAAGTACATCTGCGACATGCAAATTCTTCATTAGTGACACCTCACTAATATACACAAATTTATTAAAATGATAATTATATGTCATGTTTGTAGCCTAAGATGAATTCCAGTTTTAGTGTGTGTTTTATTGTTTGTACTTCAATCCAAACAAGTATGTTGACTCAGATAAAATCGCTACTCTATGTTCTGTTCTTTTTACTTTAATTGTTTTTCAGCCGCTGCTCATATTATGTGAACATGACTTCTTAATATATTTTTCTGCTCTAAAGCAGTTTCACCTTTTACAATGTACATTTTTTTGGTTTTGCTTTCGTGTTATGAATGGATTATGTACTATTTATTTCATTCCTATGTGCTTTATATAAATACTGATGATTTACATTCACCACTGTGGTTGTATGATTCTGTTGATATGTCAGGTAACTGAATACATTATTCAGTATTAAAAAAAAAGGCTGCAAAATTTTTGTGCAAATTTTTAGGCTCGATCACAAAATTGCTAAAAGTGACTATTAGTTATGGCATGTCTGTCTGTCTGTTCATCTGTCCACATGGAACAACTCTGCTCCAACTAGACAGAAAAGTATTTTTTGAAAACCTGTTGAGAAGATTCAAGTTTGATTAAAATCTGACAAGAATAACAGGTACTTTACATGAAGGCATATGTCCATTTATGATACTGCCTCACTGACTTCTTCTTGGAATGACAAATATTTCAGACAGATGTTGTACAGAAAATCAAAATACACATTTTACATTCAATAATTTTTTCTGAAAATTGTGATGTTTATAAGATAATGTTGAAGCCACAGATGACAATATTATATGGTGCATGAACATTGCATTATGGATAACTAAGGCTACACAGACTCAGAATTTGTGACACTTATTGCTTTTCCACTGCAACAATGACCACATGAATGTCCCTAAATGTTATGCTATATGTATACTACCTATGTTGTTCAACCTGCAATACATATATTGTAACTACTATGGCACAATGACTCCTCTGGGAATCAGGAGTTCCAAACAGTTTGTAGTTTCCTGATATTTCAACAAACATGCTACATTCAAGCATCACAGGAAATATGCATGGATGTAGACATGCATACAGGAAATATGACATATAAAAACACAGCTGGAGCACAGATGCAAATGTTCCTGTATCCACAAATATATCTGTGTTTGTATGTGAAGTCATAGTCAAAACTCTCTGACCTTATGAAAATCAAAATAAATCTCTCAACAACTTTTGGTGAAATACTCCAATTCAAATTTCATGAAAATTCATTTAGTGCTTCTCACATTGTTATATGCATACAGAAACATCAACAGGTTCTTCACAGAGACAGCAACATGCCTGAAAATGAGTGACAAGTTAAGGAACAAATACACTGTAATCAATCATCACCTTGGAAAATTTCAAACACAAAGAATGTTCCCCATTACATGGTGACATAAATCAAACGTGTGTCTTGATGGAATTAGTGCCTCTGGAAAAATGGGGACTGCTCCTTACATTTGTATCATATAAAGCACCCCAAATACTTTACAATTCTAGGTACATTCAGAGTCACAAAAAGCGCCTATTACCTTTGTCATGCTCGTCCAGCCATTCAGCTGTTCATTTGTGCATATGCATTGGCTTGGCTCCCACTGTACAGATTTCTGTGAAATTTAATACTGGGGACTTTGATGAAAATTTGTCACAAAAATCCCAATTGGGTTAAATTGGACAAGAATCTCAGGAACTTTACTTGAAGATCTAAATAGGTTTTACTGATGAAGGTGATATTAAAAAACCATGTAAGCACTCTCTTTAAGTTGTTGAGATAGCCAAGGAAATATAAACATTACTTGAATATGCCACAATGTAACACTATGCACACAGTGACTTTCTTGTTTATTGGAAATGACATCATCTTTTACCCAACATCATAATGAAAACACACAAAAGTTTCACAGTATCTATACAAATTAGGATTTTGTTTTCAGTAAAATGCTGACTCACCACTACCAATACACATTCACAGGGACCAGGATCAGTAGACGGATAACTGGTAAATTATGACTCCCCTGAACAAAACAAAACGTACCATTTCCCCTCACAAAAAACTAAAACATTACTTATAAATCAAGTTACATTAAACCATTACGGAAAATTCATACATATAAAACAAACATACTACCTTTATCCTCTCAAGCTGAGCTCGTTTCTCAGACATGGTAGTTTGATATTCTGATATTTCATTAGACACACTCTCAAGGTATTCAACAGTCTTGTTCAGCTGATGAATTTGCTCCAAGAATCCAGCCCACCGATGGATGGAATCGTCCAGAATTGTCTATAAAATAATTTCATCATATACCCTTCACACAATGATACTAGCAATGAAAATGATCTTTCACCTAATTGATTCTTCTCTTCTCATTGCCAAGACTACAGTCGCTCCTTCCTTCATAAAATTTCAGTTACCATTATACTGTAAATATCAGTTCATGATATGTTCTTATATTATTACACAGCCTCTAAAATTGAAACTGGGAATTTGTTACTTCTTGGATTTATGATATTGCAAACTACAGATTATGACTCATTTTCTTATTTAATTACTTACTTACTCACTCACTCACTCATTCCATGAAGCTGAGTCCTTCTTGAGAAGCTAACTGGTTCTCAACTAGCCAAAAATTTCTCTCCATTTTAAGGAACCCAGAAGTTCATTACTGCATTTACAGGGCCCACCACCTGTCCCTACCCTGAGCCAGATCAATCCAATCCATGACCCCCATTTCACTTCCTGAAGATCCATCTTAATATTATCCTCCCATCTATGTCTGGGTCTTCCAAGTGGTCTCTTCTCCTCAGGTTTCCCAACCAAAACCCTGTACGCATCTCTCCTCCCCCCATACATCCTACATGCCCCATCCTTATCATTCTTCTTGATTTGATCACCCAAATAATATGTGGTGAGGAGTACAGATCAGTAAGCACCTCATTATGATGGGGTGCTGATAAGTCCTTAGCTCGACCTACTTCCCGATGTCATAGGATGGAATCACTAGTGTCATTGGAAAGAGGGGCCTATTCATGTGCCGAATTACAAGTCTTTTCTTGTTACAGAGGCTGAAAGGAGGCATGTCAGGTGATGCAAGCGATTTCAACAACATGGAGATGCGAGCTGCCATCAAGTTTTTTTTCCTTCAAGGCAAGGCACTGAAGGAAATTCACGCCACTCTGATAGAAACATTAGGGGAACATACACCATCGAATGCCACCATCAAAAACTAGGTAGACCAGTTTGAACGTGGTGATTTTTCCACCTGTGATGTGCCTCGTCCTGGACGACCCAAAACAGTGACCATTCCAGAGATTATTGATCAAATTCACGACTTAATCTTGGAAGATCGCCAGATTTTGGCTAAATCAATAGCTGAGCAAGTGGGCATCTCACGTGAGCGGGTTGGGTCCAGGGTCCATCATTCATGAAGATTTGGACTTGCGGAAGCTCTCCATGAAGTGGGTCCCAAAATGCCTGAACGCGGATCAAAAACGTCAACAGTGCCTGTCGTCTGAACAACTTTTGGAATTTTTTTCGGCGCAATCCAAATGATTTCCTGTTGCAATTGGTGAACATGAAAGAAACCTGGTTATATCATTATGACCCAGAGACAAAGCAACAATTAATGCAGTAGCAGCATAGAAGCTCCCCTCGCCCAAAAAAATTCCGAGTGCAAAAATCCACTGGAAACGTTCTCGCCTTGATTTTTTGGCATCAAGACAGCATCCTCCTCGTTGATTATCTTCCAAAGGGCCAAACTATCAACGCGGAGTATTACTCATTTCTGCTGGTGCAACTGAAGGACATTTTGAAGGAAAAACGCCACGGGAAGCCCACCAAGGGGGTCTTGTTCTTGCATGTCAATGCCCTGGCTCACCGAGCACTTGCAACCCAGAAGAAACTGACCTACTTGGGCTTCCAAATGTCTTGATCAGCCACCCTATTCTCCAGATCTGGCCCTGTCAGACTACCACCTGTTCCCTGGACTGAAAAACAATTGAAAGGTCGCCATTTTTCGTCCGACGTGGAGGTCATTGCTGCTGCGGAGAACTGAATTTTTTGTGAGTGGCTTGCAAAAGTTAGAGCAACAGGCTAAGAAGTGTACTGAGCTTCGTGGGGAGTATGTTGAATAAATCCTGAGTTTGGTCGCTGTAGCTTGTTTCCTTCCTGGTCAGGCTAAGGACTTACCAGCACCCTCTCAAAAGTATACTTCTCCACCCCCGTTACCTCGTCCTTCATAGGCCCAAATATTCTCTGCACCCTATTCTCAAACACCCTCAGCCCTCATCCTGCAATCTGATCTCGAGACATGAACATGTACTTAGTTACAAAGCACCTCCTCATTTCAAACCATTCTTAATAGGAAACATGTCGGACAAATGTTTGCCTCTCCAGACTCTGCTATAGGTTTCATTCAGACACATTTTAGCCTTACCAGATTCATGGGGATATAAGACCTCCCTCCTAACTGAATCCTACAGATTGTGTGTGTAGCCTAAATTCTATTTCTCTTCTTAAGTAAATTCTTTCAACAAAATGTGATCTTTTGAACTATTCATAAATAATGAAAATTCCTTTGTCTCAAATTTGTTTCAAGTCATCCACCTCTTCTCAAACTGTTGCCTGACCTCTTTAAGACATCACCTCGATAACCAGCTAACACAGCTCAACATGTTACCTTGGTTTCCATCATCTTTGAGGCAAGCGCACTCCATTCCTCTTGCAATTTTCCAAGTATCTGATTGATGGCATCATGACCTGAAGGAGCTGTGTTGGCCAAGACAGTCTGTGCCAGCTCAACTGTGCCTTGAACTTTACTAAACCCTTCTTCTTTATACAACAACAAGTCCTAGAATCAAAGAAAAAATATAGTCAATGTGGACTGCAGGAAACAGTTCTGTGGTTGTGTCAAGTACAGCTATAACAATAAGGGAAAAGGAGTAGAGCAAAGAGAACTCAGATTAAACATTCAATTTATTCACACACCTCATACTAATTTATTTACAGTACATTTAATTATGTCAGTAATTCATGCTGTATGACATGAAATTACTGAAGGATAGTGAATAATGAACTGAAAAGGATGTGGGGCAAGAAAGCATTTGTGGCAAGATTAAGTTGTTATCCAAACATTTTCCAGAAAGAACTGAGGAAAACCACAGAACCATCAGTCAGGATATTTGCAGTGCCATCAACTCAACCAAGATTCAAAACAGACATCTATTTAATATAGTCAGTAGCATCAGTACCTGGACCACCTTGCGGGGTGAAATATTAAGTCAGGGTTACAGATGTTTGGCCACATTATACAAACAGAAAGGGACAAACACAGCCAAAAGTTGCAGCAGTCTACAACATAAATATGGTGGAATGAAGGAGGAAAAATGCTATGATAAAAATTAACATGTTATGGACAAATACCTGCATGGAAATTTGTGGGCAGAGAGAAGGGTTAAAGTGACAACCATAAATGTGGACATTTCCAGGCAATGATTATGATGAGTACCCAAAGACAAAATAAACAAGTGCATAATTTAAATATGGAGCCAGAAAATACTCAAATACTTCAACTGCTTCCTACCTGAATAGTTTCCAATTTTCCTTCCAAATCTTTTTGTGATGAAGCACTCAGGTCAGAGCAATATGCTAACTTGTTTTTAATGTCTTCTAACCACTGCATACATTCTGCAATGTGACTCTCAAATTCCAAATGACTTGTCACATACTGGTGCCATCGGCTGGTGAGATCCTACACAGAATAAATATAAATAAAAATATATTATTATCCATGCTTTATTCTTGAGAAGAAATGGTAAAAATATATACTGTACTGTCACATAAATATGCCCACACTCTTGACTGTAGCTTATCTATCACTAATCCAGATCCAAGAATACTGCATTCTTTGCATCTTATACAAAACTTGATCAGTACAGAAACTGAACCAGCTGTTGAAGAAATAAAGACATTTCAACTTCTATATTCCCACAACAAAATGGTAAATATGTTCAGTACACAGCTGAAACTGAGACAATGAGGGGAACACACCTTCACTTTATGCGACACTTGCTGATACTTGAGTCCTAGTTCAGAAATCTGTGAACTGCGACTGCTCACAGTGCCCTTCTGGAGTTGTTGTGCTCGCTCTGTTACTGAATCAATTTCGAGTTCTTTCGCCCGAACTTCTCCTTGAAGATTCTAGGACAAATTAAATAAGTAGTATCTGCTTACAGAGTTTGTACATTTAATTTACACAATTCATAAACACACCTGCAAATAACATTTTACTATTTCTCATAACCTAGCAATATAATATGAAAATACCTTCAACATTTCTAACTGATCCTTCTTTTCTTGTGAGGTAGCTTTAAGGTCAACAGCGTGCAACTTTGTGTCTGTTTCACGAATCCACGTCAAACACTGGTCCTTAAGTGTTTCATATTCATTCCACTGTTGAAGTTTTGTGTCCAAGGCCTCAATAATGGATCTGAAGAACAAAAAAAATTTCTGTGAATTTTATTAATTAAATTTTTTTACTGTCAGCCCATCATCAGTAATGCCCCATAACGAATCAAAATGTTTATCCATGGCTTAAAAAGCAACAATAATTACAAATAAGTTTCAAAAAATAAAGTCAAACACACTGAGGCCAACAACCATATTCTGAATTTGATGCATACATGAAACATGAGTAGCAGATGATACATATAAAACACATCAGACTTCCTTGTAGTCACCACTGATATATCAGCATTTGTCCCACCATGGCACCAAGGTTTTTACCCAAGCACAGAACGCATGACAAGGGTCAGCAGCCAAGAAGTACAGCTTTCTTCACATTGGCATCTGCTACAAATCAATTTAAAGCAAGATGCTTCTTAAGGGGTTAAAAGAGTTTCAAATTACTTTGCAGAAGCAGTGTGTGTTTGTTAGTTTATCTTATAAAATCATTTGTTTAACAACAACAACAACAAAAAAACAACAACATATCCCTTGTATGTTCCCACAAAACAGGAAGAAAGGGGTCTGATGCAGTTAGAAGCAAGCCCATGTAGTAGAAACTACAAAACTGGTGGAATATGTAGAAAGCAACAAAGATCCACTAATACAAACTGTTCGAAGGCACCAACACAACATCAACTCAGCCATGTTACAGACAGCTAGATGTCTCAAGACAGAATTACACAGAGGAATAAGACAAATGAAGGACAGCATGGCAGAGAAGATAAAAGAAAGATGGAGAGGGAAGAGAATGCATGGACAATTCCCATGTAACTTGGATGAAAAACTGGTGGATAATGAAGAGTCATATTCTTGGCTAAATTTGGAAACATTAAGAATGAAAAAGAAAGCACAACAGAGGCAGCAATTAGCACAAACTGTTTTAAAAGTAAAAGTTTGAAGGCAGAAATGACAGTAAATGCTGGTTATGTAAACATGAAGAAAATACTGACAATGTAACCTCAGGATACCCCATTTTGGCAAAGAATGAGTACTTAATAAGACACGATAAATTTTGTGCACATTTACATCATTCGATATGCAAAGCACTAGGCATCAAAATGACAGATAAATGGTGTATACACACACACACCCAAATCTGTAACTGAACATGAAGATGAGATTGCCTATGGAATCAAGGGATATACACAGACAGAGAAGTTACAGCAAACAGGCCAGATATAAGTAAGTAAAAACAAACAAGAGAAAATATGCATACTAATACATGTGGCAAAACCTGCAGATGGAAATGTCATGCAAAAGGAAGCAGAAAAAAACTAAAATACAAGAGTTTACGTATAGAGATACAACAAATGTGGAATATGAAACGTATGATTACGCTGGTAATAACTGTAGCCACCAGAACAGCAATAAAAGGTTTAAAATAAAAATCTGGAAGCCCTGCCAGGAAAACATTCAATATATTTACTACAAAAGACAGCTATACTAGAAACACCACATACAGAACAGAAGGTATTTGTTGTGCTACAAAGATTCTAGTGAGACACATAAAAAAACTTAATGTGCTAAAGCACTAATCTCAATAAAAATGGTGTTTCCTTTACTAACACAAGCACAGAGATTCTTAGTCTTAGCAATTATGCTGCTGGCAGCTGTATGTGCCTGGCTGAAGTGCAATGAATAAATGTGACTCACCTGACTGCTGAAATCAATCCTTCCCACTCTTGTTGTGAAGAATCAATCTGTGATCTGATATTAACTTGCCCTGACTCCACAGTACCTGGTATAACCTTCTCACCAAGAGACCGGATCTGATGAATCCTTGACTCTTCCTCTGGCAAGCTCAACTGCAGGTTCTAATACACAACATACACATCTCATCATTTCTGTCACTGTTGTAACTGTTTCCATTTCACCTATAATGGATTTTAAAACAAATGAATATCCCCATTACCTTCAGCCTTTCCAAATTCGTGTGAAGAGAAATTCTCTCAAGATCCATGTCACCCCAGAGTAGGACTGTGTTGTGGGTGGCATCCAACCATTCCTGGGTATCCATCACAGCTTTGCTGTATTGTTGATGATCACTCACTATGGCTTCATACCTCTCCACGAAGTTCTAGTTAAAACATATAATTAATATTATAAAAGTAAAGAAAGAAAAAACAATTGTCAAGAATAATCAACACTGCAAAACCACTTCACAAATTTGCATGCCTGAAAACAGCTGCGGGCCAGTCATTATGCACAAACAGAGCTGCATAACTCAGAACTGTGGTTTATAGGGCCCACACACTTCATACGGCCTCCTACAACACTACATTTTCCTTATGCCACATTGAGGCTGATTCCCACTAGACACCACCCCAAAAGTCTCACTGATTTTATAATGGATAAAATGACAGCATGTGTAATAAATGCATGACAGAAACACAGGTACCCATTCCTTTACCTTCACAATATACATCAGAAATGTTATTGAAATTTAATAGATCAATAGCCTACCACTTACCAAACAACAGCATCAGCAGAAAAAATTATTAATGAAATGCAAAATAAGTTCCTAACTGCTCTCTCTTATATAAATAATATTGACATCAATTTGCACTATTCTTCTTACTTTTTTAAACTCCTGTTCTCACTTCTTTGACAGAACTTCACTGATATTGCATAACTATATAATGGTACTGAGTTTTCGTTAGCAAAAACGAAATAAAACAGTAAACTGTTTTCTGTAATTAAAGGTACCAAACTTATAACCATACAACACATACTTGTCTACTAATTAACCCTTCACCCTTCAATGCTAAAGCATCAAGTATTGAGCATGCATCACAGTGCGCAAAACATCAAGTTCACTCACAGCACACAGCATATAGATTGAAGGATTTCTGGGACACCATTGCAATATTTGTAACATTTTGTCCATATTAGAATGGTCTTCATTTGTAATAACAACTTCTGTCCTGTCACATTTACTTTAATTAGTATGTAACATCATTACTGACTAAGAGTTTGTTTAAACCCCACAAGGTTGCCTTCTGCATGTCAAACACAGAGCTGTGACCCGTTAGAGAAAACGTATAATACACAGATCACTGTCTAATAAAAAACTGATCATTCCCATGGTCAGATTCAACTTCATTCACATTTGTAATACTACCTGAGAGTTCTGTAGGGTGCTCACATACAATGTGTAAATTTTGCTACAATATTTATGGTTTATCTGAAACTACTTATTGGTTACAACACAGTGAATAGATGACATGTTCCTCTCCCTGTCTGATGGAAATACAACATTCAACTGTGTAAAGAAGTACGAAGTGCAGAATTCTATCACCACAAGTAGGAAATACAGAGGATGGAAAAGATGATCACTTAAAATCCAGTATACATTTGGTTGAGAGTTTATTAGTAAAATAATCGGTCCAGCAAAAAGTACCAGGGAGACAGCAACATAAAGAGGCTAACAGATGGCCATTTTCCATGACAAATAGTTAACATAAATATCTAAAGTAACATAAACCACCAAAATGATGAGTGATATGCAGCAAACATGACAAAAGAAAGAAGACTCTATGTTACTGTTATAACAGCAATGTTACTTTGTGTGTCAATGGATGTTTCAAGGCCTATCATACAAGGAAAAATTACTGAGATAATGTAAAATGAATATTTATTATACTATAGTCTGTAGGAAACTACTACTCCAAGTTTAATTCATACAAAAAAAAGGACAAGTTAAATGCAATGAAATACAAGCAATTTGCAACTTATAAACAAATAAACAGACAGGCAGTCAATCACAACTGTATTCTCTGACAATATCTTCTATTGACCAAAATGTGCTATAGCTCCACCCTCATGGATACTCCATTGGAATTAGAAGGAAAAGTGTACAAGGATCCTACAGACAGCAAGATCTATAACCGGTATCAACACAGGCTTGTGCGTTAAAATCAAGAAAAATAGGAAGTTGATGTACTTTTGCTCTAATTTTAATTGTACAACATTTTCAGTTTAGGTGCAAGTCATGATATTCTTAACATGCCTTAAGAATAATGTGACAAGCTCCATAAAATTATGTAAAACCTGAAAATTGTTAAGGCAAGAAATGTATGTTGTCCCTGTCCATGCCATGAAGGAACATGACAGCAACAGATATGTATATCTCCACTCATTCCTAACATTGGTGATAGATGGAGAAAACAGTCAACATCATGCCCTGTCCATATGGCCCTCATGAAGGAACCCCAGTACCCCCTTTAGAGGAGGCTGGATTTGTCCCAGAGATGGTCTGGATGTTACTGGAAATGAAAAATCTCATGCACCTACTGGAATTTGAACCCCACATGATCCATTATATAGTCTAGTTTCTGTACCGACTATGCTATCCCAACTGCCTTGAAAATGGTACAGTGTATAAAAAATATGTGCAGTTATTCAAATGGTATTAATATTCAATGGTATACATTCATCTTCGGGTCTGCTGGACTGAAACGTTTAATGATAACTGCATAATTCTGTGACCTGATCGAACTCACCTGCGCACGCTTCAGAATGTCACTGTGCTGCTTGGTAAGTGCTGCAAGCATCTGATCAATCTTCTCAGTTCTTTCAGGCAGACTTTCAATCTTGTCCCTGAGATTCACAATGTCCTGCTGATGTGACAAAGCATCATGAAGCAAAGCTCTGTAACTCTGAAGTTTTGATCTCTTTTCATCAAGTGTGGTTCGAAGCTCCAGTTCTTGTGGCAACTGAGCTTCGGTTTCTTCAAGCCAACGACGCAAGTTCTCACTGCATTCTTCAAAGCCAGTCCATCTGAAATTTCAGTGTTAAGATTATTTTGCCGAAACGAGAGTCCACAGTTGACTAAGAAAACTACAAAAATTAAAATTCAGATTATTTCACTAATCACATAAATTCTAGTACCAGTTAGCAACTGTTTGTTTTATGTAATTTAGAATTTGTGTAAAACAACTGTCACTAATATATCAATACAGAAATATACTCATAAACGCAGTTCAATGTAGAGTGGAAACATCTGACCTGAACTACTTTTAAATGTAATACAGCTACTTGAATTTGTTTTAATGGCATGTCACTGCACTTTAAACCCACTATAAACATTTTGTTACACAAAACAGTTTTATTTTTTGTATCACATTCAATGGTATATTGAATACATATTCAATTGTACACTGTATACATATTCAATATGCAATGGTGTACTGTGATAATGATCACCATCTGGTGGTTGCAAAAGTTACGGATAAATTGGCAGTAAGTATACAAGCAGCGTGGGACAAGTAGCATAGTCATTATAGTGTCTGGCTATGGGCTGGATGGTCTGGGGATCAAATCCCAGTGGAGGCAAGATTTTCCACACCTGTCCAGACTGGCCCTGGGGCCCACCCAGCCTCCTGTACAATGGGTACTGGGTCTTTTCTGGGGGTAAAGAGTGGCTGGGGCGTGACGCTGATCCCTCACCCCCTTCTAGTGCCATGGCCAAGAAAGGGTAGAGCTATACCTCTACTCCCCCTATGGGTCATATGGCCTGTACAGAGCCTCAGTGCGTGTACAAGGGTCCACTTAACTTGGAAACTGAGGATAGAGTTAATCTCAGAAAACTAAATGAGCTGGAGGTGAGGAAATAGTATCAGATTAAGATCTAACAAGCAGCACAGAGGTTTGATGGTGAAAGATTTAATCTGAGGAAACTAAATGAGCTGGAGGTTAGGAAACAGTATCAGATTGAGATTACAAACAGGTTTGCAGCTTTGGAGAACTTAAATGATAGCAAGGACATAAATTGGGCTTGGGAAAACATTAAACAGAAAATCTAAACCTCAGCTAAAGAGAGTCTAGGTCTGTACAAATTAAAGCAGCATAAAACATGATTTGATGAAGGAGTTTACGAATTTTAGATCAAACGAAGCAGGCTAAAATGCAGTGGTTACAGGATCAAAACCAAAGCTATGTAGATAATATAAACAATGTAAGACATGAAGCTAGCAGACATTTCAGGAATAAATACAAGGAATATCTGAAAGCATTAACTGATGAACTTGAAACTAGCAGTAAGATAAATATCAGAGACTTATGAAAGGGCATCAGTGACTTTACGAAGGGTTCCTAGCCTAGAAATATTATCGTAATGGATGTGAAGGGTGATTTGGTTACAGATTCCCACACTATTTTGGCTACATGGAGGAACAATCTCTCTCAGCTACTGAATATACATAGGGTTAATGACAGACAGCAATACATACAGCAGAACTACTAGTGCCTGAGCTGAGAGCCTTTGAGGTTGCAATGGTTATCAAAAAGCTAAAAAGACACAAATCACCAGATATTGATCAAATCCCAGCAGAATTGATTAAAGCAAGGGGCAGAACAATTCACTCTTAGATCCATAAGCTTAGTAATTCTATTTGGAATAAGGAGGAATTGCCTAAGGACAGGAAGGAGTCAATCATTGTGCTTTTCTATTAGAAGGGTGATATAACAGACTGTAGTAATTATACAGACATATCACTTTTGTCAACTACATATAAAATTTCATATAAAATCCTGCTGTCAAGGTTAACTCCACTGCAGTAGAAATTATTGGTGATAATCAATGTGGATTTTGATGCAATAGGTCACCTACTGATCACATCTGTCAAATACTTGAAAAAATGGGAGTACAATGAAGCAGTGCTGCAGCTATTTGTAGACCTCAAGAAAGCTTATGATTCGGTTATGAGGGAGGTCGTGTATAATATTCTCATTGAGTTTGGTATCCCCATTCAACTGGTAAGGTTAATAAAAATGTGTCTGAATGAAAAGTATAACACAGTCTGGGTAAGCAAGCATTTGTCTGACATGTTTCCTATTAATAATGGTTTGAAATAAGAAGATGCTTTACTGCCTTTGCTTTTCACCTTCACATTGAATATGCCATTACGATGGTACAGGTAAACCAGGACGGCTTGAAATTAAATGGTACACATCAACTTCTAGTTTATGCTGATGATGTTAATATATTGGGTGGAAGAACACAATATTATGAAGAAAAACACAGAAGCTCTAGTAGTTGCTAGTAAGGAGATTGGATTAGATTTAAATGCTGAAAAAAGTATACTGTCATTTCCCGAGATCAGATTGGAGGGCAAGTCACTATATATAAGGCTGATAATAGGTCCTTTGAAATGGTGAAACAGTTCAAATATTTGAGAACAACATTAATGAATCAAAATTCTATTCAGGAAGAAATTACAAGCAGATGGAAATCAGGGAATGCTTGCTTGTATGTTTGAGAGGGAGAGGGGTGAGGGAGAGGGGAGATGGGAGAGAAAGGAGCCAGCTTACATGTGGAACATCACCCAGTTTCGCTCAGTGTCAGGTGCACGTTAGTGCCAAACAGCAAAAATCTGTAGTGAAGAACTCAATTTAAGAAAAAAATACTACAGAAACACATACTAAATAGATATAATGTTACATTTCGTAACATTAAAACGGTTCTGTAAACAATTTTCAGAACCAAATAAGCTCAGTATCTCACACAGGACAATATCTCAGACAAAACCTCTGAAGTGGGTCCACTGCAAATCCTGGCATGTATATTTGTTATGTACTTAGTGTCTGCTTGAGGTACATACAACACTGTGGAATCTGGTTAACAGAACCTGTATAAAACCCCATCATACCACTTAGACCAGTGAAATGTTCACTATCTATGAGGCTGCCAGCCATGCTACAAGGGCAATAAGAAACGTTATACAGGCATGGAGGTTAAATATGTTTAACAATTCTATCAATACTGAAATTATAATACACATAAGCATAATTTTTAGAAAGGTCCCTAGATGTACTGTTATGACAATGAATCATCATCATCATCATCATCGCCATCTTCTGTAGGTGCCTCACAAAAAAAAATTAACACTCCCAAACCGACTGCTCCAAAAAATGTCTGTCTTGTTTCTGTAATTAAAATGCTCACTAACCTGTTCAGTTTAGCTCGCAGTTCCCTCTCTGTGCTAGAAACCCCATCATACAAGGTTTCTAATGCCTGCTGTAATTCCTGCAATTGCTGTCTCACAGCTTCACGTCCTTCCATAGCTGTAGATGGGTACAGCTTCTCTCCTAATTCCATTGTATTATTCAGCAAGGAGATTGCACTTGGCTGTTCTGCCAGCAACTCTTTGAGACCAGCACTATGCTGAATGAGATCTTGTCTTGCACCAACTGAGCTTCCATCTCTGCACCTCTCAAATCTTCCTTGAGCTGCAGCAAGCCATTCTGAACACTGACGGTACTTATCCAGGTACGCTTCATGATCTGACACAGCCTGCTCACACTTCTTGACAATTTCCTACCAAAAAAAAATGTATTTATAATGCATTAATCAATCAGATGTTCAGATTAGCAATGCAGAAGGTTGGAGAGTAGTTTAAGTTACACTTTTTTTTAAAACTAAGATGACCACTATCTTCTGGGATGTGACAAGTAGTAGTCTGATATAAATTACTGACCTTTTGGAGCAAGCTCCTGACAAAGTAAAAGATTACACAGTATCATATACCCAAAGACACTGATCTTCATATTCACCATAATGACAACCTCCAATCTCATACAGTTAAAATTTTGCTGTAAAATTGTATAAAATAGTGATGAATATTACAGTCATCATTCAAAATAATAGTCTTCATTATTTTATTACAGCACTGTTTGTTAGAAGAGGCCCTGTCCCTTTTTATTCTTTTTGTGACCTGAAGCCTACCTGATTATGGCTGATGTAAACAGATGAAATAGGTAGTGGTACTGAATAAAGGACCAATGTATCAGATCTGCATAGTTCTGTTTATCAGTTAATATAAAGCTTTAATTGAATGTTTACTGTTCATAAGTTTTGCAATTGTATGATGCTTCTTGTATAGCCACTCCTACCCTGTCATTTCCCTCACCATGCAACAGCATATCATTTCTACTGAAGATGATGTAATACAAGTTAGTGTAGGATATCTGATACATCAGTGATGGATAAAATACCAGCACACAGAGCCTATCCAGAGATTTGAATTAACCACTGGACTGGCAACCAATTGGTATGAGATCCAAATACTCTGCTTTCTCACTTTCATAAACTGGACCTCATGAACATGGTAAAGTAGCTGTCAATGTACAAGATTTCTAAATACTTAAATAAGTAACCAACATAAAATTATGAAGTGAAATGATCTTATACTTGATGGACAATTACAGTGACAAGCGTTTCCTTTCTTTCACCAATGTTGTATTTATATTGCACACTTCAATCAGTACTGTAACTTATTTAGAGTTAAAACAGACTCACTTTGGCTGTGTTCTGAATGGACTGGAATCTAGATGTGATCTGTTGAACATTAACAGAGATCCTCGTTTCACCACTGCTCTGAACCAAATCTGAAGAATCGTCACTCATCTTATCAAATTCTGCTTCATTCTGTCGCAAACTGAGGATCAGACACTAAAAAAAAAAAAAAAAAAATTATGGCACACTACAACCATACTTACCATTAACATGACATATTTATATCATACTACTTTCACACACAAATGAGCAAGACTTGCCTCAAGCATATATTGAGGCATTTGCATCTTGTACCAATATTTCAGCATTCATCACTCCATTAAACACAAATATTATAGCTTGAAAAATAGACACTTGGCAACTATACACTTCATTATCAAGAAAATTGTGATACACTTCAATATCAGCTATACTTCCATTAATGAAGTGTCTGCATACTGTAATAGTTTATAACAGTCTAAACAGATTAAAATACGGAGAATGCTTTATTGTAACTGCACACACATGCCAAAGTCCAGACTGTAAATAACAAGTAAAGTTTCACTGTTTACAAGCAAAACAGGAACAAAAGAAAATAACCACTGTTAATGTTGAAAGGTGTCATGACAATGGTATTTGATTCCTTTCTTACTGAAAATCTTAATTTAAAAAAAGCAAGAGATGATACTGAAGATAAGCAAGGCATGAAGATGTAGAACAGATCACAGAAATACAGATGATATCTTGAGGCAACATTAACCCCGATTGCCATATTTTGCAGTCACAATTAGCAAATTTGCTCATGTTTACAAATAAATAAATACATAAATATTACTGCCTCAAACATTCAACTTCATAATTACATTTGCACTAGATCATTACCCAGAAACAAACCTGCTGTAACCTCAACAAAAAAAAACTGTTGTCTGTTACCATCATAAGCAGAGTGGGGAAGTCTCATTAACAATGGTGAATTTGGATCAGGAGGAAGCCACTTACAGTAAATCCCCTTGCAGCTGGGCATTTCAACCCACATAAAACAATGTACATATGCATTACTGAGGAGTAGGTTGGTATGCACAGTATCTTTCACAAATTAACTTTACTGAAGTGTACTTTATCCTACACATACCATGTGGCTTTCCACCACGTAATTCTCCTATTTTCCCAACTGCCTTTCTGAAGAAGCATGTACCAAAAAAACGGAGAAAAAATAACCACAAATATGTAGAAAAGAGTAAATAAGTGAATTGCCACACACATGCAAAACAAACGAGGGTTACAGGTAACTGTGAATGATCCAAACATGTATGACAACAGAGAAGTCATTACATGTAGCAGGAAGGCAGTTGGGAAAATACAACAGAAAAATAAATTAATGAAACATATTCTCAAGAAAAAGCATCAGGTCACTCATATTGGATACTGGGAGTTATTAATTTAAAAATCACAGAAAATGAACTACTCTTTAACAGTTTACTCTTTACAGGTGGTTTCAGTGAAAATAATGAATTTACAAGTGATCACAGACATGCCACAGCAACAAAGTGTATAAATAACTGATACAAATAATGACTCATCACAGATTACAGAAAAATACACTCCTAACTTTGCATAATAGCACACTATTTATTTGTTTGTTTGTTTATTTATTCATTTATTTATTTATTTATTTTGTGCATAGAATGTGCAAGTGCAGTCGTGGCGGTGGCGGTGGCGGTGGCGGTGGCGGTGGCGGTGGCGGTGGCGGTGGCG
>Ga0131853_10005840_pt1 | contig 22231 bp, 15 predicted proteins | sample TergutLab28metaG_FD_92764 | JGI IMG/M metagenome (GOLD analysis project Ga0131853, IMG submission 92764) | Labiotermes labralis P1 segment gut microbial communities from Petit-Saut dam, French Guiana - Lab288 P1 (version 2) (version 2) | ecosystem: Host-associated > Arthropoda: Insects >... | reverse complement strand
ATTGTCACCATACACTTGACAGATCTGATGATGAATCTCACTTGGTAGCACATTCCTAGCGTTCAAAAAACGAATTACAGACCGTATTTCACAGTCGGTGGCCCCTTCAATTGTCTTAAACATATTTAACGCACAGGAACAAACATAAACATAACACGAATTTCACGAAATGGCGTCTGTGGCTTCTCAATTGATAGAGGAAGTCAATGCACATAAGCAAAGTGACTGTCTCGATGATGCGCGAGAGATACGCACAGACGGTACTTACTTTCCAAATAACCTACGTACATTCACTCATGGACACACTGTAATACATTCACTCATGGAGTGCACACTCAATATCCAACGCCTGGTATCTCAGCTCTAATTCCTCTACCACTATACTTTGAACACTACATTCTACACAATTTTAATGCTTCACTTGAGTTATAATTGTAATATGTTATTAATAATACTGCATAATTATGAAATGATATTAATATTGACAAATATTTAACATCTGATAACCTGCACTGCACTGAAGATGGCTGCAGTTTGCAGCTGAAACATGTAGCAGCAGTAAGAACAACTGTGCAATTAGTTGGGATGAACCCTGTCTGTATGAGGAATGTCACAGGATGTCTGTGTAGGTACGAACTATGTTTAAGTTCTTGGATATAAGAACAGAGGGTTAGAGTTACATTAATATCAAGATAGGACATTCAGTTTAACAGCCAACCACAGTGTACAATGAACCTCCATGTGCGGCAGTTTGTCATCTTTCAGTGTCACCACCTTTCCATCATGACACACTAGTTACAGATTCATTCATGGGACACAATTTTAGCAAAACAGAACGTCAACTTCTTCTGCTTCAACCAAACACAATTAGTATGTTTCAGTTCAAGAGTCTGAAGAGAAAATGGCAGATATATCAAGAATCCTCAACGCTGCAGTCACACACATTCTGAACTTCTAGTGACCTGTGGCTGAGGATGTCACAGAGAAAAAAGCCTCTTTTTAAACCTGCATGTGTTTGAGGTCTTCCAGGACTTGCAGCACAAGCTTGAACTAGTGCACAAGAAGACCCTTGCAGCTGAAGAACAGTTTTCTGGCCATAAAAGTGATCATGATAAGGACCTCTTGTATGTCCACTGTATCAATCATAATAAAGCACTCCATCAGTGTCACTACAGATACACCCTGACTTAAGCAGCAGTCACATTCCAGACGATGGGGCGCAAGTTGGTATTCAGCACACGTACGGGTCAACTACGTACGCACACAAGGCCAACCTCCTGAAATCCAAATTCCAGCACAACGGAATCCGATCTGCTTCAGCATGACCAACCTGTCACCTGCTGTACTCACCAGCAGTATTCTTCTGCCACTTCGTCTCACTGTGCTTTCATTCCGACACAGGAAAAAATTCAGGACATGTTAAAAAATGTTATTTAAATCTTATTTTTTAACTGTGTAAGGCTGACACTGCTTCATTTAAAACCGTGTAAGTCAAGGGGTGTCTGTACCCCAAAAAAGGCACTTCCTACATCTTGTTCAACCTCTCGAATATGTGTGGGGTATGAATTATCCAGGCAGCAGGAATTTCCAGTGTCGATTACCCTAGAATGCATTCACGCAATACAGTGCTTAGATGCTGGTAGCAGGTGAGGATTTAAAACACTCTACAGTGCACAGAGGTCAGCACACTGAAGGGTTAAAAAGCAACAAAATTTTCATGCACTTTCAAGTTTGTCTCCTCTGATCTGGATACCCAGAAAGAACCATGTTTAGATGAGAAAAATTCTCACCAACATAAAATATGTACACACAAAAATGTGAAGGTCACCAGACAAAATGCGGACTTTGATGCGACAAGCATCCACTGTAATTTTTCCTCACATAGCCCCAAGACATACCAGGACCCCAAAACTGGGATTAACATCAACTCCCTTCACCATATCAACTGTTTGCTCTTGAACTTCATTAGATATCAAGTAGGTGAACACCCTGTGCATACACTGTGCACACAGCCACTACTGTTCCTGTTAAATTCGGTGTGGACTGTAACTACTACTAGGAATGAAGATTTTTGCCAAATCCGAGGCACTGACAAAGATAAGTGTACATAAAGTGCCAGAGATAAACAACAAAGATGTGAAGTGCTGGATGCACTCATTAAACACGTGACAGCATGCACATACAACCATATTTAAATGAAAATAAGAATACCCATATTAACTAAATCAGATTAAGTTATTTGAAGTAAACTTCAGCAGAACAGTTGACCCCAAGAGACTCTAAGGCCACAAGATAAACATGAGCGCACAGCAGCGTTCCATGTAATAAGATTCATATCACAACATTAACTTGGTTAATATCATTTTTCTGAGCTAATTAATGAACTCTTTAGTGTACAGTGGTGTTTTCAAAGTTTGGCTGCATCGTATACTGCCGCTGTTTCATTCCATCATGTGCGGTAACTGCATTTGTCAGTTAACGTCAAGTTGGAGTGGCCTGAGATGTAGGTGTTCCGGTAAGGGTACAGGTGGAGATGTGAAACACCTAACACCCAGAAACATACATATCAGGCCAAAACCTACTTCCACCATTTACTCTGACGACAGCAAAACATAAAACACAACATCAGGAAACCGGACACCGAGAAAACATATGGACAAATAATAATATAAACTATTCTCAAATATCAAAGTTTATTTGTTTGCCAACTGATGCACAATTCAATTGTCTTAAAAACAATTTTAAAATTTACATTAAAATTGACATCAAAACAGCTCCAACATGTTTCGGTGTAATCACCATCAACAGGGAGCACACTATTCGATCTTGCTAAAGTTGCATTTGTTAAAATAATCGAAATACATCGATGTGTATAATTCAGTAGTGTTGCCGCATACGTTATTCAGTCCTTATCAGAGTGTGTGTGTGTATGGTGCACTGTTCAGAATAAGACTGATTATTTGATTATTTTAAAAATTGCTACTTCAGCAAGATGGAATAGTGCGCTCCCTGATGATGGTGATTACAATGAAATATGTTGGAGCTGTTTTAATGTCAATTTTAACGTACATTTTAAAATTTTTTTAAGACAATTCATTTGTGCATCAGTTGGTAAACAAATAAACTTTGATAGTATCAAGATGCACTGTACGCCTGTGAAAACTATTCCCAAATACACTAATTCTGGTAAGATAAATGTGGAAAAATTATGTACTGGAACTATGACTTCTCCAGAATGCTTCAAAATATGGGCGACACCTGAGGATGTACAACTGAAATATCTACAGACAACAAATGTATGATTTAACAATAAACGTGCCAACACATGAACATTTAAAATGTTCATGATGTTTTCTGTACCCAAATTCCTTAAATACCAGCACAGTAACAAATTCTTAATGGGCACTATCACACAAACCTGCAAGGTGCGGATCAACAGTTAAGGCAACATAGGTTTTTGTAACCGACAATGTCAGCTGTTCACTGCTGCAGTTTACGATACAGTTAACAAAAATGCCAGCTGCTGTTTATTGTTGCAGTTTCAATAATTTTGTGCTCTAAATTTATATGTCATAAGTGTACACTAATGGTACTTATATTGTAGCAAAGAAAGTGCAAACATACTAATGACAGAGCCAGTAAGTTGTGTCATTTGGTCAATTTAAAGTTCACCTGTACATGTCTGGAATTTCTCAGCAAATGATAAGTTTCCATTCGTAACGAGTGTTAATCCATGTTCACGTTCCGTGCCATGGAGACACATATGGGGAACAGAGCTACCCACAATCTCAACTTTAACACTCAACATTGGTAAGTGGTCAGCTACACACAAAGCACACTTAAGTCCCAAGGAAACAACTGTCCAGTGGCACTGGACAGTAGACTGTGATGAACATGGAGGCAGGCTAGATATCACAGCAAAACTAAAGCCTCTTCCCCACCTTGTAAAAATCTTATCCACCTTCAGTTCTGAAATAATAATAATAAGGTAAAGCTATCCCTGTACAGGCCTGGAGGCCCTGACGGCTGCATAAGGTTCAGGCTACCAGAATGTCTAAACAACCAGCAAATGAAGGTGGTAAGGTTGTCAGCCCTATGCACTGGCTGCCTTTGCACCCAAGGAGATTCCCCTGGTACTCAATTCTGCTAAAGGCTGTTGCCCGCACAGCCACAGTGCAGCCAAGGATTAAGCCAATGGAAAATCCCAATGACCCCATCGGGAATTGAACCCGTGACCTTCCAGCTAGTAGTGCAGTGCCACAACAAACTGCACCAACAATGATGCTGCTGCTGCTGCTGATGGTAATAATAATGATGATATTATTTATTATTAATAAGCTGGCACAACAACCAAAACACCAATTAAAGAAACAGAACAGGATGGGGGGGGGAGTGTCTACAAATTAAAAAACAAAAATAATAAGAACAAATCATACACGATGTACTTGTTAAAGTACGATGATTACAAATAATAATAATAATAACAAAAACAACAACAACAACAACAATAATAATAATAATATGCAAGCACGGTATGTGCACATTTTTTTACTACCCAAAATGTACAGACTCATATGACTGGTAGCAACTAGGCACACCAGTCATTAGCAATCTTTGTGAAGCCACACCATCGACAATGAAGAGCATCACTGCCTCTTTTTTGGGCCTGCTTTCTATACTAAAAGGAAACAAGCCGTTTGGAGCAGAACTCAAAGGCCACTTTCTTATGGCATGGATTTCTAGTTCCACACATCCATCACTACTACTGCTACCACCACTGCCACCACAATGGTCAGTACTACTACTACCACTACCACCACCACCACTACATTTCATTTCATTTTTGTGTGAAAAACTTACTACAGATACTCTAACTCTGTGCATGTTACATCAGTTCAGAGTAAATTCGGCAGTCCTACACTGTAACTACGTTCATAGTAACAACTTACAAACAGTATTTCACATATGACGGTGGGTACAAAAGTAATGTGTCCTTTTTTTTTTTTTTTTAATGTGGCACTGGGTAGAGTTTCTTTCCTCACCCACTGGACAGCAGCACTATCCAGCTCCATCGTGATCATCACATCAGTACTCCAGTCGCCATACATGTTCCACAAACACACACACACTAGGAGGTGCAAAATGGCAGATGTTCTCTATGTGGGTATTAGGCAAGAGAGTGGTGAAGGAATTTTTCACTACTGTGGAAGGCTCCAGTCCAATTGAGATTCACAGATGTCTGAGAAGTATTCATGGTGATGCTAGTTCAGTTAGATGCTGGGCCAGTAAAAGGGACAGTGGTGATAAGCCTTGCAGTAACTGGCACAGTGTCGCACACAAATGTGGAAGAAGTGTGTTGATAATGAAGCAGACTTTATGGAAAGAATTTCTAAATTTTGTAAAGGAAGTACCCATGACATATGTACATTTCACTGTAATTGTAATTACAGTTCCTGAGAAAAAAAAAATTAGGAGGCATTACTGTCATACCACCCCTCACATACAGTGTATATACATTTATGGTGCTCACTACCAAATTTCACATCTAGTGCCACTGGCATATTAGGCAGAATTCAGCTGAATTGTGATGACACACGGTGACGCACAGGTGGGGAAGTGATGGGGAAAATGGCGAATGGAGTGGGTGGCCAATACCCTTCACACTACTTCGGAACATGGTGTATCCAGCATTACTACCGCTGATGCGCACACCTTGGCTGCCAGTAGTCAACTGGACTCCCCCCCCATTTAAATGGGCTCGATCGTTTCGCTGAAGGACAAAATGTGGTTTCTGCGCGTGCGCCCATCACATTTCAAACGAAGTCTACCACCTCCAAATGCAAATGTAAGAAAACATTCACGTGGCCACGATCATCACATTTTGCACCACAAAAAGTATTATCTTAACAACAGATGGGGATTTTTGAGGTCTATTATCAACAATAATTTAAGAACCTCAAAATGGCATGTCACGTCCACATCTTGAAACTGTTCATCTACAATGTCATTATTAGAGACTAGAGAATTATGAAGTGTGCTGTTGGTGATGGTGGTACTGTCCAACAGCATAATGTTCATGCCGAATTTCGCGACAATCGGTCAAATCATTCAAAAACACACCATGCCCACTTGTTTCCTCTTTGGAAAAAGGTATGAGGGCCATTTAAGATCACTAAACTCTCCGTACATCTCACTAGTTACCTGCAGACCGACCAACTAGCAATTAATTAAGCTTTGCGTCTTTTGCCCTATGGTATTTTATGTGTTTGCGCACTACAATAACACAGCCAGTCCCAGTGGCCACGCGATCTAAGGCATAGGTCTATGGCCGCTCGTCTGCTGCGATTGTAGGTTCGAATCCCACTGGGGGCATGGATGTGTGTCTGTTGTGATTGTTGTGTGTTGTTAGGTAGAGGTCTCTGCGACGAACTGGCCACTCATCCAGAGGAGTCCTACCGACTGCTGTGCGTCGTTGTGTGTGTTCTTGAAACCTCATGAATGAGGAATCACACTCAATCAATGTGATTGAGCTTCAATAGGAGGTGTATACTGGATGTATTTCCTACATGCCATTAATTGTGACCATCAAAACACAAGTGCTGAATGTCCTCAGACAAATTGCAATTACACTGGGGGATTAAAAATATATATCTAAGTAACATAAGCAGCCCATTAATTTCAAGTGGATCCCTCATTACCACAGCCCAGCATATCCCCAAGCTTGTGGATGGTACAAACTCCTGATTTGGAGAGTTGCTGGGAATATGGAGAATAAGCAAGTTTTGGACAACCAAGGATGTTCCTCCAGCTTGGGAGATGGACCAGGGGCTAACAATTCCTCCCCATAAAAACCAGCCCAATACAAAATGTTAACATTTCAGCTAGGCATGCAGAATTACCACAAACACAGTTACATGCAAAACCTGTACGTAAAATAAGACGAGATAACAATACTAATTACAGTCACACAAAAATAGAACTCCATGCACTAGGAAATGTGAAGTGAGTTTTGCTTGTCATAATTCGCAAACCACTGAAATTCTTATGTAATATTTCAAGAGTTAGCCCAATGCAAGTAATTTTTTTTTTTAGGTGTACTGTGCCTAGAAGAGTCATAACATGGGAACCTGAAGTTTAAGAATCTGATATTCTGGGACATAATGTTGTGTTACTGGGCCTGCAGTTCCTGATGTTTAGAAGGAACCACTGTGCACTCATCCTCAGGATCCACCTGACTAGCAACCTGATCCTCAAGATGGATCCTCTGAAACATCAGCAAATGGTCGCCCAACAACATGGCATCATACACTACAGAACTAAAATATTCAGCAGTGCTCTTCTGACAATGCTACCTCAACTCAAAATCTTACTGCTCTGTCATTTCACAACTCAGTGATAAAAATAAATTTCAGCATGTCTGTTTACTCCATTCATGTGGCTCAATGTCTGCAACCTGTGCAATTTAGTACACTAAACCCTGAAAGAATTCCTTCCATTGTGTTATGTAATTCCCACACAACTCAGTGTGACATGTATGTAGGTACACACACACAGAGAAAATCAACTGATATACACTTGTCACCAACACCTACACTCCAACTATTTTTACTACAGATAATCACAAACATACCAACGCACATTTTACCCGTTGCTTTGGAGAAAAATTTTACAAATACAAATGTGTCCAATACTGTAAAGAGTAAAGTTCACCCTAGACCAAGCCACAAAGGCAGAATAGATATATAGCTCTACTCCTTCCTTAACCTCAGCGCTAGATGGGGTGGGCGGCCAGCACCACGCCCCGGCCGCTTTGCTCCCAAGAAAGACCCAGTACCCAATGTATAGGAGGCTGGGTGGGCCTCAGGGCCAGTCTGGATGGGTGCAGAAAGTCTCACCTCTACCAGGCTTCGATCCCCGGACCGTCCAGCCCGTAGCGAGTCGCTATACCGGCCCATGTCCAATAACGTACCAATTTTTAATCACTAATTACCTACTATCGACCAAAGCAACTTTCAAATATATTTTTTAAAAAATGGGTAAACTTGTGGGATCCCACAAACTACATATATAAGATGATGTAATACACATTACATTTTTACCTTCCCTTTTTATGGCCTCATATTGGTCAAATTTTGAACCAAACATGCAGCTACTGAAAAAAAAATACATCTGTGTCGGACTGAACCATCGTGCTTGTTTTGTGCATCGTCTTTGACCTACGATGCTTAATTAGGTAAACACTTCTCATCAAACCATCATATGCCTGTTGTAACTCACAATATCCTCAAAAACTCTCAGATTGAAAATTTTTTACTGTTATGTAATATTTTCTCAGTCCTTCACACAGGCTATAAAATACCACTTTTTACCGACTGGATTTTGATTAAATACTGTAGTGGAATCAATCATTTCAAAAAGTTTATTTCACAGTCAACACAATAAATTCTATCATGAATTACGGTTACGGAACGTGCAGCGACGTAGGGCACGATTACATACTGTTCGCACATGTAATATTAGTAATGTAAATGCCTTTAAGTGGAATGTTTCATTTAAAGTGACTTGTTAAGATGTCTATATACTTAAACTACATAATGTCAATGGCCAATAAACCACGATCATCAAAACTAAAGAAATAGGGAGAAATTTGTCTACTTACTGGTTCATGTGGATGCCTGTAATCTGAGGAACTTTCGCCTGTGGTGCTTCTGTCATCTCCTACACTTCGATCCCATTCTACTTCCTTCTTCAAAGACTGCAAGGATTTACAATAATTAATTATCTCATCAGACCATCATCAACATAATCCAGAGTAAAAACTGCATCACAAGATAAGAAATAAAGATATAAAATGCTGTTTATGATTATTCTAATAGTTTCTGTGCAATGATATACTAATATGGGTCTATAAGATGTAAAGGGGTGCTGATAAGTCCTTAGCCCGACCAGGAAGGAACAAGCTAATGTTTCTGTCAGAATGGTGTGAATTTCCTTCGACGCCTTGCATTGAGGGGGGTAAAAAATTTTATGACAGCTTGTGTGTTGTTGTTGTTGAAATCGCGCACGTCCCTGACATGCTTCCGAGCTTGTTTCCTTCCTGGTCGGGCTAAGGATTTATCAGCACCCAGATACAACATCACCTCGCCCTAACACAGGCACACTTCTGAGGTGGGAGAATGCCAGAATTTAACATACGGCCCTGAAATGTTGATTAGCAATGGGATTTCAAAGAATATGTAAAAGGTAAGCACTGGAATGCCATTAAGACAGATGTGTGATTAGGTATAAATCAAATGCATACTCATGTCGATAACTCAAATCAATCTTTTACCTGTCCAGAACCTAATACATACGATAAAATACTTATTTACAGAACAGAATGAGAAACTGTCTAAACGCAAGGTCCTAGAAAAGTATTTTAACTTGAGGCAGCATGGCTTCATGGGAAGGGGAACCCTACTCTGGGGGAACTAAGAGTTCAAGCATCAGTTATGTTTCTGATTTCAAGACATGAGCAAGCATTGCCAACACAAGATGAAGTGCTGATTTTGACATATCAAATTAGAATGATAACAAATTAGAAAATAAACTAACAACAACACAACAAACTGTCAATTAAATTTATCAATTTGGATTTGCCAGTACTGATAAACATGACTGATTAAATACAAATTAATACATCTAAAAACCTAACTTCAATCTTCTTATTTCCATCATATGACAAAGCTAATGACAATGAAAACAATGCCGTGGGTTTCCTCTGTTTACATACGTGAAGCATGGGCCGAGTAGCTCAGTCGGTATAGCAAATGACTATGGGCTGGACGGTCCAGGATTGAATCCCGGTGGGGATGAGATTTTCCACCCATCCAGACTGGCCCTGGGGCCCACCCAGCCTCCTGTAAAATGGGTACCGGCTCTTTCCTGCGGGTAAAGTGCAGCCGGGGCGTGCTGCTGACCACTCACTCCCTCCTAGTGACGTGGTCATGGAAGGGTAGAGCTATAACCTCTACCCACCCTCTGGGCCACACAGGGCCTGTAGCAGGAACACTTTACCATTTACATATATGAAACATGTTGAAATGGGCATGAAATCCCTAAATCTTTCACCACTCTCACACCATAAAGCTGATGAAGAACTGTGGAATGTAAAATTAGACCCTTTTTTGTAATAAACCGAAGGAAATGGCAGCATGTTCCGCTTTCAATACAAGACAGAAGAAAACACCTTAAAGCAAACACATATATTCTCCCATTACACAACACAACAGATCAGAAAAAAGCATAATTATTTAAATTCCTCAGAGGACTTCTGGTTGAAATGAATGGGTTTTTTTTTGCTGTTAAAACACAAAATTCTCCTAGCACTTTTACAGCCAAACGAGACTGGGACAATTCAAAATCTACCTAAACACGAAAACTGTCTTAAGATGTATTAAAATAACAGAACAATACATGTCAAACATATCAATTTATTATACAAGATGGCTGGAGCATGATGCAAAACAGTCATCTCTTCTTAGAAATCAGATAAATCTACCTCATAAGAGGTTACTGATTTGAGAATATCCATGGAAATGGCTCCTCCAAATCAGTCCTTTCTCTAAACTTTATACCTATTCCTACTGACATTTCTGATTGTATCCCCAATATTGTACAAAAACTGTAAAGAAAACACTTTGTCTAACATTGCTCAAGATAAATTTAAAATAAAAATCATATTGCCTGTATGATGCCTGTTTGCTAACAATATAATTATACAAACTGTCTACAACATACATATGTGTTACATACCACAAAACCAGGACATACCAAAAAGAATGTATAAGGGGAATTTTCTTCCTAGCATAATGTAACATTAGTAGTTTACAGTAAAACCAACATGCCTTACATTATGCACTATATGAGACAAAATACACAATGGACAGAAAAATTCAGAGAGGATGGTGGGTAGGGATGCTACAATGTGCAGCTGCAGAACAGAAATTTACTGTTCTCTGTCTTACAGTAAATGATTTAATGACATAAGTGAACGCATGTGGAATATTTATGACAGGTTCCTGAATAAGCAATACAGAATATTTGTCCAAGCAGTTCAGATACACCCTGTCCATCAGGGAGACATGTCAGTGATGTGTTACCAGTTGTGGAGGCGATTTGTAATAACTACCTACCTGCCTTCTATGGAATCTAGAGATTCAGTACTGTGTCCACAAAATGCTACCACTAAATACCAAAATAGTCAGATGAATCCTGTCCACAGCCTCACACCCTATTTCTTAAAATAAATATCACTATAACAGCTCTACCTACACCCACACTTCCAAAGTCCTGTCTTGCCTTCTCATACTCAAGTAAAATGCCGTATGACCTTCTCACACTGAAAAACACAAGCTGAAGGAGTAGCAGAACAGGGTGCTGAAGAAGAAATTTGGACCTAAAGGGAGGGAAGAAGAAATCTGGACCCAAAAGGGGGAGGCAGTGATACTAGAGTGGAAAAAATGACAGAATGAGGAGCATCATGACTTGTACTCCTCACCACATATTCTTCGGGTGATCAAAGCATGTAAGATGAGATGGGTGAAGCATGTAGCACACATGGCAGAGGAGAGTATCACATACCCAAAGGACAGAAACTACTTGGAAGACTATACTAAAGTGAACCTTAGAGAAACAGAATGGGAGAGCATGGACTGGATTAACCTAGCCTGAGATAAGGACACATGGTAATCTGTTATGGAACAAGGTAATAAAATGTCAGGTGTGATAAAATGCTGGGAATTTCTAGACTAGCTGAGGAAATGTTGGCATTCTAACAAAGACTCCACTCCATGAAAATAATAATGCATTTCCTCCCTTCACCATGAGTCACAAAACTGTGTTTGCCAGACTCTCACCATAAAGGTACAGGTTCAATCCCAGAACACACCATGTGGGATTTATGGTAGACAAGTGACATGAGGACAGGTTTTTTTTTTTCCTTGAGTATTTAGTGTTCCTGTCTGTATATTCAAGTAATGCTCCACATTCATACGTTATTTCATCCATGCATCACACTGTGTAATCTTAGCAACTGTGAACATAATTAAATAACAAATACCTCTCTCTCATACACATGCTGCCCTTTCCTGTCTCCTATGATCACCATCATATCTAGTGATGAATGTAAATTATGTGTCTCCATAACATGCCATTTATTCTACTATCCTGCCTTTTCTTTCAGGTCCACACATTCTTGTCAATATTCTGTCTTCAAACCTCCTTAGTTTAATATCTGTGTGTGTGTGTGTTGTGGGTGGGTTACAGAAGTTTTCCAAAAATCTAGGGCAACCCCCGAATTCTAGGAACCAGGTTAACATGACACAAATTCCATACTGAGGGCCCCCAATTCTGGTGTGACCTGTGAACCTGCTTGCTGAATGTGAACTAATACACATTCTTAAACACAAGGAATGATGCAATAATTATTCCAAAAATATTAAGCACCACCACACGTGTGTATCCCCAGTCAACAAAGACTTTAATGTTTTCACGGGGGTTAAGGTTCATACTCTGATCCTGTGGGTGACAATGCAGTGAGTTAGACTGTCCCTCTATTCTAAAGGAACATACAACCTCCATCTTCAGACACCCTGACAATGGCAGCAACATATTATACTGGAGTGTTTGTAACCACCTACCACACAACACCATGTCAGTGCCAAACCAAGTGTAAAATATCTTGCCCCAGTTTGTTTAAATCTTACATCTACAAACCTAACAAATGTCTATGAGCAATTTACAAATAGCAAGCAAAAATAAACGCTATTTACACGTTTGCACAGACTAAAATAGGTGTCAGAAAATCCAGACATGTATCACAAAACTAAAAGTCCTCAAATTAGTTAATTTGCATCACGTACTTACTTGCAGGATACTAAATACAATTATAAACACCAAAAGAATTAGATACATCCACATAACACACTATACTAGCAACTTCTACAGGAGGTTTATAAAAATATCATAATGAAACCGAGTGAAACGTATTACGAATACTGCCACAATTGGGTCAAAACACATAACACTTACTTTCCTTACAGTTATATAAATTTCCACACAGTGTTACATGGCACAATCTCTGTACATCTAATCAGAGCATAAAATTAACTTCCCTCAGAAAAGCTGACTTTTTTCGGCAGCTAATTTGCATATGACTTTGCCTTGTAGTATGTCTACATTTTTCTTTTTTGGGAAAGCAAAGACACTTCAGAAACTCTTAGGTGTAGCTGCAGGCAAGGTCAATAAATAACATTCTACTTTTCACAGAGATTCATGGCATTCAAGAGCACTGGGAAAACTATTCATTCTAATGAGACATAAATTTTGGGAATTTCATATGGGAATACTTACTAATGGAACCTGCTGCACTGGTAACATGCCAGATGGGCCGGGCATGGGCTCACTGCTGTGTGGTGATGGCAATCTGCTGGTGGCGGTTGAACATGTGGCAGTGACCGCGGTAGCGGGCGGATTACATGAGGTTGCATTAGTAGTTACTGACATGTCACTCGGGCCTGAACAACCACCGTGAACTGGGGAGAGATCATCAACATCAGGTGTTTCTACCCTCCCACCCCCACCTTTGTCACAACTGTCATTGTCATTGCAAGCAGAGTCATGTCGAACACGAGCAGCCCTTTTGTTTGGGGGTGGCGATAAGCTTCCACCAGGAGGAGGTGAGTTAATGTCCTCGTTTACCAGTCTTGTTGCGGCTGAAACTTCTGGCGTTATTGGTGTGTCTGGCACATGTATGCTGCTATTGTGTTTTGGCTGCTGTTGCTGATGTCCCTCACCTCTATCTTCCCTTGCAGAATTTAAGTTTGTCATCTCTGCAAGACCCTTCACTTTCAGGCTCTCTGCTGTCTTCAGTAGAGCTGACAGTTGACAATACTCTACATTCACTTCACCCTTGTACATGAATTCAACCAGAGTTCTCAATTCTGCAAATCGCACGTCTTTAAGTATGACAATTGGATGTCGATTTGGATGGTCCACAAACAGGGTCTGAAAGTAGGAAGAGCACGCTGAGAGTACCACCTTGTGAGCACGGATTGAATGTCCCTCAGCACAAGCAAGTGTTACATCAACAAGGCTCTCGTCTTGAAGTAGCTGACTGAACACACCCAGTAAGTTGCTCTGATGATTGTTCCACCTAAGGCAGTAATGCTCACTTCCCATGTCTGTGATCTCACCCTCTGTAACAGAACGAAACATTTCTATTACGGCCTAGTGAACACTTAAAACGTAACACATGCATTGATATAGGTTAACAAACACATCTATAAACAAAACACCGTATTCCTCGAATGTTTGACCTGCTGCACGAACTTGTGAAAAATGATGATCACACACGTTATTAGGTCCCAAGCACATAGTTTACGCACGTCTAAACGTCCATATGTGCGATCCGCACCACCACCATGTTTCCAAACAAACGTCACAAAACGCTACACTGTTCCACTACTATACTACCAGTAAACAATGATTCTGATGTTTAAGTAATACCATAATTATCGATCTAATAAATAAAAAAAACACGAAAAAATTGTTATACAAGACGAATGACCACCTTCTTCAAAATGGCGGAAATTTTCTGCAATGATTCTTATGGGCCCTTCATCACATTTGGCAGACTGACCCTTCAACATTAAGAACAAGACACTTCTAAAGAAAACGTCCCATACTGACTCCACAAAACAAATACTGCTGAAACAAAATTGTGACACAAAACGACACACAGAAAATCACTGCCAATTAATTTAACACACAAATATTTACCTTGCTACATGAAACGGAATAAGGCCTGCCACTTCAGCAACGGCGGCTCACCCGGCCTACTGTGACGTCGCCGGCCTACTGTCAACCGCGCAGTAGAGAAGTCAGTTGAGTATCTACGTACATCGACCGAAGCTTCGTTAGTCTTATGTCATAACTACTTATTTAGTTCTTTAAATTAACCTGAATACTTTAAATAATACATAATAGATTTTAGAAGAAGGATAAACGTGTTTTCCTTGAATATACGCTGTGTACGTCTATCTCGCTTGGCTGCAAGTATTTGATTTGACTAGCTACAGCGGTCAAGCGAGAGGAGTGGGGGTGGGAAACGCTCGTAGCACACGCACGTCTGCTGTTCGAATATTTTCGAACCATTAGCTTGTGCTTCCGTATTAGAAACGTTGGAGTGATGAATGTAGGACGCGGATTAATGAGATAGAGCTTTTGGATGGATTAGTTTGAAATAATATTACGTTACTGCGTTTAACATACACGTTCAAAGAATGACATACTAAAATAGTAAAACTACTCATTCCATTTTTATTTAGCATTTCAGGTCTAAATGTAAACCACCATAAGTGTATAGCAGCAATATGTCGGGAGAGTAAAATATTACCCTCAAGCTACTAAATGAAAAAGGGGGGGGGGAGGGGGGCCAAAAGCATAAGGCACACATCGAATGACAGGTTTAATCAACAGTACAGTTACTATAACGTGAACGATCTTCAATTCCGTAGTCATTTAGCAGTACAGATGCATGTAATTTTGACAACTGATAATAGATTAAGAATGTTATGGGGGTGGGAAAAGTGTCCGTGAATAATGTCCGTTGTTCACGGTTGGCTGTGACTAATAACACAAAATACTGTTATCCCACTATCCCCATAAAGTATTTAAAACGCAGCCCCGCTTTTGAGCCACCAAATGAAAACGTTGAAAGAAAATCCCCCATCCCAGCAGCTGTTGTCATTAGATATAAGTAATTACGCGTTTCCGTACTTCCTGAATACAGACTTACACCACAAGGCCAAATATTGAACATTTCCGCCGTTCTAAATCACATCTACAATAAAACGTACAGCGACACTATGTAGACCAAAATGAAAAATGGCCGATAAATTTTACTGCAGATTCCAACGCCAGATTTGAACAAAACATGCTGGATTTTTTTTTATATAAACATGTGATTTTGTTACGGAATTAACCAGGATTCCTAGCTACACACTGTATGACTTCTCATCTAATGGCAACAAAATAGAAGGCACAAAGAAGGGTGAAATGTCACAATAAACGTACGCAGCGCAACTTCAACAAGCTGCGGCTGTGGTTTGTGCAGCCATCATTTTTTTAGATGGCTTTGTAGTTCCAAAGTTGTCCGTTTGCTTTAATCAAACTACACGAAATGATAACGTGGGGGGGAGTGTAGGCCTAGCTCCACACAGACACATACATATACACAATCAGTCTCGACACTAGATGGACGTGTTAGGTCAACCACACTCCCTGATCGATTTAACCCCGAGAAACGAATTCCGGTATCCAAGGGACAGGTGACTACCACGCACGGGAATTGAAATTAATTTGTGAAATGTCAAGCAATGGCGGCTTCATTACGTCATTCCATTGTTTCAGCGTATCATTATATACGAAGCCAAGCAGCCTGGGGTAGCAATGGAGCTATAGAACACGAGTTCCAACCCGCGGGCCGCCATGTTATGTTACGCGGCCCGCGGGAACATTTGTAAATTATGTATGTATATGCTGTAAAATTTCACAATACTTTATGAGGTTAGGTGTACCGCTTATTCTGAATTTTAAACGTGCAGTCCGAGAACCATCGATAACAACATTTGTGGCCCTTTGCAAAAATAAAAAAAGAGTGGACACCCCTGCTCTAGACTTAAATTCGGCTGGACCCTGGCTCGAACCTCGACCAGGAAACAGGCTATCAAGACTAGGATCCTCACGTTTTCCCTCACGCCTATCTCAGTCATTCTTTCCCAATCCTTCCCAATTCACCACGCATCTTGCTACCATCGACGACATTACCATATAAGTAAGCTTCAAATACTGACAGCGTCGTGTAATAAACAACACAAAATTAGAACACGCGATTCACTATTTGAAATGATTCGTTATTCAACCACTGTCCCTCTTCCATACCGTCCATGACCCACAGAACCCGGATATCACAGCCCAGCTATAACTTTACATGCTGTCACACAAATCGCCATCTTACTGAAGTGGAAAAAAGGTTACAGGAGGCACAATTTCGTCAAACAACCAGACAACACCGCAGCAGCCAAAACTTTGTTACATTTGTGAATTATTGCACTGAGGGAAGAGAAAAGTATAGTGTGGCTGTGGGGGCGGTCGAGAGTTCACCAACCAAACAACCATCTAATCAACTAATCAAAACAACCAACTAACCAACCAACCAACCAAAATAACCAAACCAACCAAACAAAACAACCGACCAACCAACCATGCAACCAACTAACTAACTAACTAACCAACCAACCGACCAACCATCCATCCAACCAAAACAACCAACCAAACAACCATCCATCCATCCATCCAACCAACCAACCAACCAACCAACCATCAAAACAACTAACCAACCAACCAACCAACCATCCAGCCAACCAAAACAACCAACCAGACAACCAACCAACCAACCAGCAAACCATCCAACCAACTAAAACAACCATCCAACCAGCCAACTATCCAACCAACTAACTAACCAACCAACCGAACCAATCAACTAAACAACAAACAGTCCAACCAACCAACCAACCAAGCAGCCAACCTATCAATCAACCTAAACAGCCAACCAACCGATATAAACAACCAAACAGCCAACCAAAACAACTAGCAACCAACCAACCAACCAACCAACCAAAACAACCAGCCAACCAAGCAAACAAACCACCTAGGTATCCCAATTGTCAATACATTAGCCAACAAATGTATGCCGTACAATACAATACAATAAAATACAAATCATACAGCACAATTCATGATAAGTATCAAACTCCTACATGTTTCGGCACCGGAGTGCCGTCCTCAGGCGGTCTGTTACAATTCATTTTGATCATAACAGTCAAGGCGTTTAATGCCTGGAATAGCAAGTTGCCTTTGTTTGAACAGGCTGCCTGAGGATGGCGCGTGAAGGAGTTAACAGTCATCATGAACTGCATGTTATTGTGTTTTACTGGGTGCATTTGTTGGCTGATGTGCGGTGGCACGGTGGTTAAGGTGCTGTGCTACAAATCGGAAGGTCGCTGATTCGCTTTCAGATGGTGGCATTGGAATTTTTCATTGACATAAAATCCTTCCGATCGCAATATGGCCCTGGGGTCGACTCAGCCTCTAACAGAAATGAGTACCAGGAGCATTTCCTGGGGGTAAAGGCGGCCGGTGCCTAAGGCTGACAACCTTACTACCATCCTGTGCCGTTGTCATGAAATCTGGGAACCTTAACTTCCTGGAACCCTCTGGGCCACTACAGGCCTGTGACGGGACTGCTTTAACTTATAACTTTTATTTGTTGGCTGATGTGTCGAATGTAAGAAAATGCACGTCAGGAGTAACATCAAATAGGTACGCTAAGTAATAATTAACCAACTAACAAACTAACTTGCTACCTAGATAACTAACTAAACAACCTCCTAGTGCTATCCCCTGACAAATTAATCCATTCCATCCATCCATCCATTGGTTAACAAAATATGAAACTGGTTAACAAAATATGAAATTGGTTAGAAAATATGTAATTGGTTAACAATATATGAAATATGTCGGTTAATCTCACTTTCATTCATTTCTTTAAGCTAATTCCGGCTCTCAGTTACAGGGTGGCCTTTCTTCTGCTCTTTAAAGCACGCACACTACTCCGTTCATGTTTGAGGTACCCGTTAGCCTTCCGTAATAAGTAGGTACAGCCAAAATCCGTTACAGGTCGATATAAAGAAGTGTTGTTCTAACAGAGAAGTATAATGTTATGGTTAACTGTGAGGAATTAATTGGTAGACTGCGTTTGAAATGTGATGGCACATGCGCTGAAACCAGATTTAGTCTTTCGGCGAAACGGACGAGTCCATTTAAATCGGCGGGGGGGGCGTCAGTTCAGTCGACTGCTGGCAGCCGAGGTGTGCGCATCAGCGGTAGTAATGCTGGATACACCGTGTTCCGAGATACCCACTCCATTCGCCAGTTTTCACTTCACTTCCCTTCCCGTGCGTCACCGTGTGCCTTTACATTTCAACTGGACTCTACCAAAGAATATCTGACGCTATAGAAGAGGTGTCGTATAAACCGATGTCGTTATAACAGGGTTCGACTGCATTTTAGGACGACGAGTCTGGCAATTCAACTTCTAACTCCCTTAGCTAACCTTTTTTAGGCTGTCTGTGAGTTCCTAACAGAAGGAAGCCCTACTGAACTGGGTCAAGCTGTGAAGAAGGAGGCAATAAAATCCTGCGAAATGTTTGTATATAACACCCATAATACACAGCGTCGAATCCCAGAACACAGTAAAATACGCAATCATCTTTGAGACCCCAAAATCTCACCAAGTCAACGTTTTCACAGGGTGTTTATTTTAAAGTCCTTGCTCACAAATATTAAAATTTCGGCGCATACAGACGGCAGGGCTTAATGTAATTCAGAATGAGACTACAGGGTTATGTGTTTGGGTACACTGGGCACTAATGATAAGGGGAAGGGACTCAAGTTCAGAAGACAACAAAGAAGGATTTAATAATCACCAAAGACAAATAATGCTTAAAATGAAGTGAACTGCCAACTTGATGCAACTAGGTAATTTTATTGATGTATTCTTAGCTCGACATGTTTCGGGTACATATTCCCATCATCAGGAGCATTAGATGTTGAGTTGCAGCGTATGGTTCTCTGCACTGAGTTTTTGGATGGGTGGTGGTCTTGAGAGTCGCTGCGTAGGTCGTGTGTGCGGTGCGGATGGTGCCGTGCGACTCAATATCTAATGCTCCTGATGATGGGCGTTTGTACCGGAAACATGTCGAGCTAAGAATACACCAATAGAATTACCTTGTTGCATGAAGTTGGCATTTCATATTATTTCATGAGGAAGATGCACGGTCAAACAACCCAAAAATAATGATTGTTTTGTACTTTATTGTTGCAGCAGGATTCGACCTAATTCGGTCATGTTCAGGCCATTTCGTATAAAACTCATAAAAGTATTGCGCAAAACTCTGTCAGATGGTATCAATAATAGAGAAATAAATACTACCACTACAGCAATACGGGTTTATATGTCAGATTGTGCTTTGGAATAATTATAGTGTGGATTAACAAAGTTTAAAACGCTAAATAATCCACGATTCAACGATTATAAAACAAAACCCGACATTACAACGTGTATTTTTTTAATTGTAAATTTCAGACCCAAGTTACTAATACCATTTAACAAAATCGCATGCAATACTTTTTAGGATTTAATATTAAATGTCCTGAAGATGAGCAAATTAGGTCGAAACATGTCGCCAAATTAAAGTAAACCGGGGTGCTGATAAGTCCTTAGTCCGACCAGGAAGGAAACAAGCTCGGAAACATGACAGGGACGCGCGCGATTTCAACAACATCGAGACGCGAGCTGTCATCAAGTTTTTTTTTCCCCCCTGCAAGGTAACGCGCCGAAGGAAATTCACGCCATTCTGACAGAAACCTTAGCTTGTTTCCATTCCTGGTCGGGCTAAGAACGTATCAGCACCCCTGTACAACACGCATTAGTTGTGTTTGACGGTATTTAACCCATAACCTGCTAACGTGGAGAATATGTTGAGCTCCTAATAATGCCAACAGATGGCAGATCGGATTTAATTCGGCGTTTAAAGGGTTAAAATTCTTTGCTTCAAATTAACACAGAGATGATAAACATGACATGTAGAAGGCATCATCCGGAAATTTACCCTGGGATGACTGAAGGATAACTGACTGGGAAAACTGAAGAACAAAAACCTACTAGATGGTACTTATTATTTTATTGTACTTCTTATAGGCTCAACATGTTTCGGGCACTACTATGCCCATCATCAGGAGCTCGCGACTATAATGTTGATTACCCCATTGGTCGTTTCGTTCTTGGTTTGCTGAAGTGTTTCTCAACCTCTGTGAGACCGCGGCCCGGTATATTCTTTTTCATAAGACGAGGGCCCAGTCCCAACAAATTTACTCGTAAATGTCTTTCCATTTTTTTTAAGTGTATACATTAAACTGACATAAGTATTAATAATTAATTATGGCATAATCATAAATAGTATTAGTACATTTATGTATACGGTGTGGCATGTTGACAAATATAAAATTACATTTAAATTAGTTATCAATCAGTGAACTAATGAAATCTTGTACCATACTGTAGTTTCCTCAGGCCAACATCTGGGTCTGAGTTTTTCGACACATTCACGAATATTTTTCTCCTCAGAATATTTCCACTACAAAACATTTATTCATGAAAATTGCTCGGAAAACTAAAATGACAAATTCCAGGCGAACCTCTCGCGGCCCGGTATAATTGATGCCAGGGTCCGGTACCGGGCCGCGGCCCGGCGTTTGAGAAACACTGCTGTAGGTTGGAGGTTAGTTGCGGTTAGGCTGGAGTAGTGTACGGGCTGGAGGATAAAGCACGTGAGCTCCTGATGATGGGCATAGTAGTGCCCGAAACATGTTGAGCCTATAAGAAGTACAATAAAATAATAAGTGGCATCTAGTTGTTTTTTTATTCTTCAGTTATCACAATGATGCACGGTCCAACACACATCAAAAACGTAAGCGAGAATATTTAATATATCGACCAGCAAACGCACTTGATGAAATAAATTCTTTAAAAAGTATCAAGCTACTACGTGTTTCGGCATTGCACTGTGCCATCCTCAGGGAGTTTTAGAACAAAGGAATGTAATCCCAAGACGTAAATCCAGGTAATACAGAGTGAGTCTCTCGCTAGAGGCCCCAAACTATTGTCTATAAAAAATTATGTTGAGATAATGACTTGAAAATTTATATACACATGCCGGGAACGATGCAAAACAGGACCTGCTCATAATCGATGCTGAAACTGGTCTCCTTTCACATCCAAGCACACTTTAATGCGTTTCTCCAAATTCTGGAATACTTTTACCAAAGTGTCTACGTTTACGGCATGAATCTCTTGGCGTATAGCGTCTTTTGAGTTGTTCGATTGTGCGGGGTGTATTTTTGTACACTTTGCCCTTCAATAGGCCCCAAAGAAAGAAGTCGGCACGCGTTAGATCGGCTTCCCCTTGTCTCTAACTTTTTAACCAATTTCTGGATGCAACACTTCGATGGTGCACGTCTTTCACCAAATTCCGTTCGAAATGCCGTCTGGCATGCTTTAAATGAACCT
>Ga0131853_10005839_pt1 | contig 22232 bp, 19 predicted proteins | sample TergutLab28metaG_FD_92764 | JGI IMG/M metagenome (GOLD analysis project Ga0131853, IMG submission 92764) | Labiotermes labralis P1 segment gut microbial communities from Petit-Saut dam, French Guiana - Lab288 P1 (version 2) (version 2) | ecosystem: Host-associated > Arthropoda: Insects >... | reverse complement strand
TGATGCCAGCGGACTTGAAGGGGTTGACCCTATTGATGCTATAGAAAAAATAAACCGTGAGCTTGGCGAATATGACCCCACGCTTTTGGAGCGTCCACAAATCATTGCTGCCAATAAAATGGACATCCCCGAAGCACAGGAGAACATTTCCGTCATTGAAGAATACTGCATCAAACATGGTTGGCAACTTTTCCCTATATCCGCAGCCAGCAACCAAGGGCTTGACCCGCTTATGGCAACTGTACATCAACTGGTGAAAGATGCACCAGAAGAAATTGTCTTCCACGAAGATTTTGTTGAGCCAGAAAAGGTGGTTGATGGACCATTCACCATCACCCAGTTGGAAGATGATTATTTTGTTGTCGAGGGCGTTGGCGTGGAGAAAATGGTGGGTTACACCAATGTGGAAACCGAAAAAGGCAACGCATTTTTCCAAAAATACCTAAAGGATAAGGGTATTATTGCCGAACTAGAAAACAAAGGGATTAAAGAAGGCGACACCGTCCGCATTTACGACCTTGAATTTGAATATTACCCGTAAGGAGCAGAAATATGATTGAATTAAGAAAAATTGACCACGATAACTTTGAAGGGGTACTCGCATTGAAGTTGCCAAAAGAGCAACAAAAATTCGTGGCACCAAATATTTACAGCCTAGCAGAAGCCTACAAAGATTTAACTAATAACGAAAAGCCACCAATGCCATTCGCTATTTACCACGGCGAGGAGTTGATTGGTTTTACCATGATGGAATTTTGCGAACTGGAAGAAGGCGACCATTTCTTCGACGATTTTGGCGACAAGAACATTTATAACTTCTTTCGCTTTATGATTGACGAAAGTCATCAAGGCAAGGGGTACGGGCGACAAGCCATGGTGAAAATTATGGAATTTTTGAAAACCCAGCCACAAGGTAAGGCGGATTCTATAAGCGTGTGTTATGAGCCTACGAATGAGGTGTCCAGAAAGCTTTATACGTCCCTTGGTTTTGTGGAAACGGGACACATTGATGACGGGGAAGTTATTGCACGCTTTGTGCTGTAAGAACCCCGCATAACCAGAGATAATACAGGAGATGATAATAATTTATGACATTAACAAGCAAACAAAGAGCAACCCTGCGTAGCAAAGCCAACCAAATGCCCGCAATTTTCCATGTGGGCAAAGACGGGGTAAACCCCGAGTTTATCATTGGCGTGCGGGACGCTTTGGAAGCCAGAGAGCTTATAAAAATCGACCTTAACCAAAATTGTGAGTTGGAAGTAGATGAAGCCGCCGAAATTGTGGCATCCCGCACAGGGGCGGAAGTTGTCCAAATCATCGGTCGCAAGTTTGTTTTATACAAAAAGTCCAAGACACGTAAAGAGGGTGTGTTGTAAATGAGGAAGCTTACTAAAGGTATGGTTGTTTTTTTGGCTATGCTTATGGTTTTGGCGGTTTTGCCTGCCCAGACCACGTCTGCACAGGCGTATATCACCCTGCCTGCCAGCACTGGGGCAACGGTGGTTAGCATTGTGGATGTAAACGCCATGGTGGTACGCACCACAAATGGCGAGGCTTTGGTGCGTCTTATAGGCGTTATGCCTGGTGGCAGTCAGGAAGCTGTAAATTACCTTACCCAGCAGTTGGTGGGGCGTAATGTGATTTTGAACAGCGACCCTAGCCTGCCAATCCAGCCAAGTAACCGTTGGAACTATATGTATGTGCATTTTGATGGACGTTTCATAAACCGTGAAGTAATTGAGATGGGCTTTGCTTTGTTTAATAATGCCCATTATTTTACCGATTATTTTAGCCAAATGGAAGATGCAGAATATATAGCTGGTGTTAGTGGCATGGGCTTTTGGGCAACCGATATGCGAGAGCCAACCCTGCTTCGCCACCACGACCGCATAAACATCAACACCGCAACCCAATTCCAAATTGCAAACCGCCTTGATATTGATATGCAACTGGCACAAGCTATTGTTGCGTTTAGAAGCACCCACCCCATCCGCCAAGCCAGTGACTTGGTTTTTGTGCAGGGTATGACAAGCCAAATTTTTGGAGCAAACCGTTATCGCATGGGGGTTTCCACAAACATCAACACGGCGGCGGAACATGAGCTTGCAACCATGTTTACTGTCGGTGTTGCCCGCAATATAGTTGACTCTCGTTTTATGTATGGTGCTTTTACCAACATAGAGCAACTTGTGACACGTGGGGTGCTTACCCAATTGCAATTTAACACAGTCGAGCCTTTTATAAGTGTAGAAAATGATTATGTGATAGACTTCTACCGCCCTCATTTCCGTGCTAACATTAACTTGGCAAGTCATTTGCAAATGACAAGGGCAGGTGCAAGCCCTGCACAGGCTGTGGCGTTTATCAACCAACGTGATATTTTGCCCCTGCGTAATGTGCAGGATTTGATGCACCATCCAGCTTTTAATATCCATAACACCAATGCCATTGCAGATAATATGAGAACCCATACAAATATCAACACAGCCCCGAGAAGTGAACTAGAAAGCCTTTTTGGCACTTTCTCCATAAATATACCAAACCTTAACAATGCCATCAACCGCATCTTAGAACACCGTGAAGAACATTATTTTGAAGATGTAATGGAGTTTGAGCAATTTATGCCCGCTGGAGCTGTGTTCGCAGATATTTTACCTTTCATATACGCTTACGAACCACCCGTGCAATGGATTATCAACCTTAACCGTGCCACGCAGGCACAGCTTGAAGCCGCTGGTATCCCTGCAGACACCGCAAGGGTAATCGCCAACAATCCACAACGTGGAAGTTGGCATTTGCCCAGCCAACTGCCAGCCAATATACGTAACTTGCCAGACGAAACCCTAAGACACCTCAGTCTACGCACCAATATCAACAACGCAACCGAAGTGGAGCTTCTAAGCCTTGACCCCGCCATGACCCCGCATATTGTGGAGCGTATCGAGCGTTATTTGGAAGAACATCCCTTTGGCAACGCAGCTGCCATCCGTGACTTTTTTGACTTTATGAACCTGCGACCCCTGCATGACAGAATCGCACCGCATCTAATTTTAAGATAGGACGGAATTATATGGACATTAGCAACCTGACCCGTGAGCAACTTGTGGAAAAAATCGAAAACGCAAACCCGCTGGAGCTGTGTATCATCAACCATCTTTTGCTGTTGCAGAATGTGGACAAAGCCATATCGGCACCAGCGGAAAGCGAGGAATGTTCCGTCGCACTTAAAAAAGCGAGGGAGTGTCTTGCTGTGCTTTACGAAACCCTAGATATGGAAGTGGAGTTTGCACAAGATTTGGCGATTATGTACATGATAATCAATCGGGTGCTTATCCGTAGCGAATTTTTAAGTGAAAATGACGAAAAAAACGACAATCTAAACCACGCACACCACATAATCACACAGTTGCTATCCTCGTGGACATTTTTGCACGAAAACGCCGACCATTTGGCAAGACAAGCGGAGTCTGGGCAGATTATTGCAGGCTTGACCTACGGTGCAGACGGTCAACTAACTGAATTTGAAGATTATGACCCAAAAGGTGGCTATGAGATATAGCCAACAACCAAAAACCCCATGGAGCAAAAATCCATGGGGTTTTTATTAATTCCAAACTAAAAGCAAACCAGTAAAAAAGTAGCCGTAGAAATTTATATCATTTTCCGTTGACAGCTGCATTCTCCTATGGCATAATGAAATGGTAAAGGGCATAAGAAGGACACGCTTGTCGGATTAGATTGCGACCCGAAACGACTTGCGTGTCCCCAAAGGCCTCTACAAGCCTAGTGATAATTTTACCTCACTTGTACATCACAAAACCAGCATCGGCATCAGAATTAGTGGTGACAGTATGGAACCAGATATTCCTAACGGTAGCATCGTATGGGTACAAGAACGCCAACAGATAGAAAACGGTCAAGTAGGCATCTTTATTCGGGATGGAGAGTCCTATTGTAAAAAACTGCATCTTGATTATGAAAAGCGGATAATCAGACTATTATCAAATAATCCAGACTATGAACCCATTGAGCTGGAGATGGAAGAAAGCCCAGATTTGAGGACTGTGGGACTGGTGCTGGGTCATTATGGCATAGATTAATGGTTGGGGTCGTGTTGTGTATTGCGGCATTTTCCGTATAACCTCTAATCTCTTCCGACAGACTTTGCATTAGAAAACTCCGCTGTTGTTATGCTCGTTTGTTGTAGATGGTTCAAAAATGATGATTAAATGATGTAAATGGAAAGTATTCAAAGTTCATTTGAACCATATATTACCATTATATTATACATTAAATGGAAAATCAAGAAAGAATTATAAAAAATGTAGAATATTGTTCGACAAAATGTGGTAAAAAAAAATTAAACTGTGCTTACTGTGACCAACCAACAAAACCGCTACCCAACATGGTCTGTCGATAGATTTAGTGAGGGTTGCCGAATAATTGTTCCACAGAGTCCCTTTCTCCAAATATTTTACGAGATAACGATGGAGAAGTTGTAGCTATTTATGAATCGTAGTACCTCACGAACACAAACCGACAAATACCTATTAAATCATAAAAACCATAAGTCTGCTTAGTCAAGACTTATGGTTTTTATGATTTAATGTTATTCAATTTATGCTAGTTTTAGCTGTTCTTAGTTTTTCTGCCCTTCATTTCAGAAACCCGCTCGTGGATATTATGTAGGTCATTATTTAGTCTAGCTGACACAAAATTATGGTTATTGGCTACACCCTGTTTACGCAACCATGATAACAATAAAGGTCCGTGTTTTTTGCTTGGGCTTGGTATAAACGCATTTGCATTATGCCGACCATTTTCCAATGTATCATTTTCATCAATACTAAACTTTAGAAGTCTGCTGCCATTTAACCCTTCTGTATATTTAAGAGACTCTTCACTGAGGGCTCGTGCCAAAGCATTATGGTCAGATTCTGCAAAATAACCATCTACATCACCTAACAAGTCGTATTCTTCTGGAGTTAGTGCTTCACGACCTTCTGAAAAATACTTCTTAGCTGCTAAGTAAACATTTTCATGGATAAGTATCGGACCTCTGTTCATCTTCATATGTCCAAGATAATACTGTAAATCATCTTCCTCTATACGGTCTTTGGAAAGTATAGTGCGAAAAGTTACAGGTCTATCCTTGTCAAGGGAGATGCTCAGGGTTTGTGCTACGACGATTTTCCAGTCGGCATTTCTGCCTAGTAAAAACCCCATTACAGCAAGTGCTGCACCACTAGATTTATTTTTATCACCCCTAGCCTTTTTAAGGAAGCACCAGCATTTTCTTCTATCTTCTTGGTCGGGAGACAGAATAAGTGCAAAGCCTTGATAAAATGAATATCCGATTCCGCTCGCCCTTTCTATTTTTGCTTCGAGTTGGCACATTCCGTCTTGAAGATTAAATGTCAACGTCCCCCTCTGAACAGTACCAACAGCTTTGTCAAATAATGGAAGTAACATCATATGAAGAACTAACTTATCCTCTCCTTGTTTTCGAGGAGTTTTAGAAAATAGGAAACTAAAAGCTTCTTCTTGACCATTTTCTCCATAGGCGTAATAAGGGTCATCGCCAAATACTGCATCTAGGTATTCTGTGGCAACACGACGCCCATCTTTCTTTAAGGTGCTGGATTCTTTTAGGAGTTCACTTTCTGGGATGCGAAGTTTTTTTGAGATTTCTGCAAGAGTTGATAACGAAGGGTTTGCATTCTTTTTGCCACGCAGCCACCCATTTATCATTTCGTAAGAGATGCCACATTTTTCGGCAAGTTTTCTGGTGCTAAGATTTCTCTCAACCTTTATTCTTTCCAAGTTACGCACAAAAATGTGGCGTACATCTTTATCAATAGAGTTCATTGAATCACCTCCATATATTTTATTTATTGTACTACAAGCCAACAAAATTTGCAAGACATTTAGCTAATGTAAGGCAATATATGCAAGCATTCGAATAGAGTACAGAGACAAGATTTACCTCAGAGTTCAGGGAAGGGGTGACTTCTGAACACAAATCCCTCTTTTGTTTATCAGCTAACCTATGTTATACTGATTGCATTCAGTGAGCAAAAATAAAATGAAAATATTAAAATTAAACTGACCTTTCCCACGGCGGTTTATTATAACATCTACATTTATAAAAGGAGGTATTTGCTATGCGTAAAACATTAACGAGATGGATTGCAGGGCTTGCGGTTTTCATGGTGGCGGCATTTATTGTTTTATCGGCGGAGACGTTTGAACTTTATGCTTCCCAAATGCAAACATCAATTCTTGATGGCATTAGAAATGATGTGACGGTTATCAACCAACCTCAGAATGCAAGGGTGGTAAGCTATCCAGTGCAAGCATTTGGCATTTCAGCTTTTTATGATGAACAGGAAGTGTTTACGGTTAGGATACCAGCTAATGATAATTCAGTTCACGGGTTATCTGTAGGAAATATCTTTGTTCTCGAGCCAACGCACGACATACCTGACGGACTAGCTGGACGCATTACTCACATTTTTAACGAAGGTTTTTACGTTGTTATAACCGCCACAGTACCAAGTATTGATGAAATTTTTACGGATTTTGATTTTAGTGGTGATTTTGACTTACTGGATTTTGAAGCCGTTCCAATAGAGTGGCAAGAAGATTTCGGCATCTTTCCGATGCAACATGGATTTTCTACAATCCAAGCAACATCGAGCGGATTTAGACCCAGTCTTAGGACCACCTCAAGATATATCGAGGCGAGTGTAAGGAACGGAAACTGGAGAGGTGTTACCGTGGATGGTAGTGCTAGATGGTATTACCCACGCCTTAATGTACGCATCAGCATCCGTAACAATCGTGCCGATTTGTACATAACTACTGGAGCATCGCTGAACTTCACTGCATCAGCTCAAGGCAACATAGATACCGTAATTCCATTGATGGAATTTAGGGTAAGACCAATTCTTGGTATACGGGTGGACATCCCTGTGGGCATAAGGCTCACAGCGAGCGGAGAAGCACGAGTTGAAGTTATAAGTAGGTTAGACTTAGGTGCTGGAATCAGAAACGGAACACCTAGTGCTTGGGCAGAATTTCGGAGCGAAATCAATTTTAATCTAGAAGCTACTGCCACCCTTTCCTTAAACCTCCAAGCAAGAGCAAGGCTATTAGGGGTTCCAGCTTACGGTATCCAACTCGATGTGGGTAGAGGTGTTCGCTTCAATAGTGCAACACAAGGAAGATGCCCTATTGGTTCGTGTGTGGTGGTTGAAAGATTCCGAGTTTTGAGAGTAAGCTCGTTGGATTGGGGAGCCTTGAGGTTTTTGAGATTTAACCATAACTTCGCCCAAAATAGTTCAACTTTTCACCATTTCTATGGCGGTTCTTGGCACGGTACTTGTCCTCACATAGGTGCAGGAGGAGGTTCGGGAGATAGCGGAACTGCTTCGGGTATGTTTTATATTAGATTTTATGATAGAGGAAACCTGTTTCACGTAACTAGGCATCACAACGGTGGTTTGGTAGGTGACTTTAGAGCAGAGTTTCTCCCCGACAACTTCAATCCTGGGCATAGGTTTATGGGTTGGTACGGAAGTGGTATAAACGCCGGATATAATATGCGTGTATTTGACGAAAGGGGCATCCCTTTGTTTAATAGCTTGGCTTCAACCAGAGATGTCGTGAGCCTAACGGCTAGATGGGAGCATATAGCAGTGCCACCACCAGAGGTATTACCAACCCCTATAATCAGCGTAAATCAAAACACAGGTATTTTGACATGGGCATGCGGTAGTGTACATACTGTGAATGTGTATATTAACGGCCAAAACATCAACACCGTACATTCAACTAAAAATGTTGATTTAGGACGGTTTATCCCAGAAGGCACTTGGCTTATTAGTGTTAGGTTCTTACATCATAGCCACCGGGAATTAGATTCGGAACTCAGCAATGTATTATGGTTCACCCAGTATCCCCCGCAACTACAAACCCCTTTTATAAGCATTAATCAAAATACAAGTGTGATGACATGGACTGGTGAAGGCGATGGCTGGCACCTGGTTCGAGTTTACGCTAATGGCAATGCTATATGGACTTCCTTATATCCAGTAAGCCACATTGAGCTACTAAGCATTGGACTACCTTATGGCAATCAACAAATCCAAATTCGTCACCTTCACGCAACCGATTACCGACTGCACTCGGCACAAAGCAACATTGCCCACTTTAACTCTGGTGGCAGGACTCTGGCAACTCCTGATATTAGCGTTAATATCAACACGGGTATCTTAACGTGGTCAAGCGGAGCTAGTCGTCCTGTCGCTGTGTACTCTGGTGGGGTTAGGGTATGGTCGTCCGTCGTAAATGTGAATTATGTTAACTTAAATAACATCGGTCTTAACCCTGGTATTCATTCGGTCAGCATTCGACACCTTCACTATGCAGAAATTAGTTTAAGTTCGGCCCTTAGTAATGCAATTAACTTTGTTTCGAACTCTAGTACAGAGATTCGTTTGCTACTACAAATGGACAGCAACCTAATTATTGACCTTACAGGCAACACGAGTGCGGTAGTGATGGATGTCTTGCCTGTGATAGAAAACGGAAGAACCATGGTTCCTGTGCGCTTTATAGCGTATTCTCTTGGGGCGGAAGTTGGGTTTTTCGATGCTACACCAGAACGACCTCTGACGGTATATTTAATTTTTGAAGGTCGTATGCTCACCATCCCAGTAGGTTCTATTAACACGTACCTCATGCTTCAAGGTTTGGACGTTCCGGCTCATATTGTAAATGGTCGTACCATGGTACCCTTACGCTTTATTTCAGAATATTTCGGAGCCACGGTAGAGTGGAACGAAAACACAAGAACTATAGAGATAACAAGATAACTTTACACAAAAACACCACTGCGTTTAGAATCGTTGTGGTGTTTTTGTGTGACACCATCACCTTGTGGATTACACCTTTAGGGTCATCTCGCCCCTAACACTCTCAAATAAATCAATGTCATGCCATTTGTCTTTCGTGGTTATTGGGTTAGTGGTCTATAATTCTAAACCGAAAACCTCCAAACTGATTGAAGTTGCTGACTGCGTATCATCTCCAAGCTCGCCATGGGCAACCATACTCATGCCCAGCACTAACAATATAGATAGAGCAACACCTAAAATTTTCTTCTTCATAGAAATTCCCTCCCAGAAGTCATTATTTTATGAATGTCAAAGGCTTTTGCCTTGATTTCCAGAGATTGTATCTTGCCGTCCTTTGTGCCTTTTTTGGCATAGGCATTTTCTAGGGCGAGATAATAGTCAAACAACTTGAAATATTGATGTTTCCCTAACAAGTATGGGATGGTCTGGTTTTCTATGTAGTCCAAAGATTCGTCTTTCTTGGTGTACATTAAGTGAGATAGTGATTCAAAGAGCAAAGAATAGTGGTCGTTATCTTTAGAAAGTGACCTGCCACGGCTTACTGATGCTTCACGCATGGTGTTTTTTAATTCAATATAACACAGAGATTTGAAATACAGGACTTCTAAATAACTGTCGCTACCCCTCTTGAAACAACCACTTGCCTTATTGAAATATTCAATCGCCTTGTCATGCTTTCTTGTCTTTAGATACAAACAGCCAAGATTGTGGAGGGTGTTTCCGATGTATCTGGTGTGATTTAGATAGTTAGCTCTCGCTAAAGATTTTTCAAAAAACATTTTTGCTAATTCAAAATGTCCAAGCCTTAAATAGTTAAGACCAAGGTTGCTGTCAACCATCATTGAGGTTACGTCCATCTTGTCTTGGCTGAACTCCCTATATGCTCTCTCCAGAACTCCAGCAGAAGCGGCGTATTTACCAAGCCTAGAAAGAGAGATGGCGAGATTATAGCTCAAAATGGGTTCTTTATCAAATCCCTGTGCTTCTAAGTCGTCAGCTAATACAAGACTATACAAACCTTCTTCTGACTTACCTTCGTTAATAAGCAGAATACCTAAGCTGTGACGGAAATGATATTGAACTTCTTTGGATGATGTTTCGATTGAAGGTTTTAAGGAATCCAGTGCTTCCCTAGCAAGAACAAACTTTCTTTCCTTTAACATCAATCTTGTATCAAAAATTTTGAATAGCAAAAGTAATTATTGCTCAAAAGGGACGGAGGTGATAACGGATAACTCTTTTTGTAGGTTTCGTGTTTCTTCGGTTAGCTCGTTACTAATGCGTTCTCTCCAAGCGTAAAGTTTACCCTTAAAGGTTGATGCTTCGTTTGCGGTGAGGGGTATGCCTTTTACACCCATAAAATCTAAGGCTGTCTGTACTTCTTTATCTGTGTACTGTCTTTCGTTACCTTCGGTGCGTTTTATAGAGGAAAGACCGAAATCCAATGCCTCTGCTAGAGCTTTTTGGGAAATACCTCTCGCTTCCCTGATAGCTCTAAGTTTATCTTCTCTGCTTTGCTTGATGGGATTTTCCTGCATTGTACGCACCGCCTTTCTGGTTGCCACAAATAACCAAATGAAATTCAATAAACAAATTATACACAATACATTAAAGAATTGCAAGTTTATTTTTAGAAGCCCTTCCTATCTCTATGAGGTTGATTAACGGTTAGGGTCTTGACTTATACAAGGTAGGAGTTTAATGACTACAGGTGAAAAGATTTTGAGTAAAATAGAAAGCGGTTTGAAAAAATCGCCCATTTGTGAACACGACCGCAAACTTGCAATGGATTTTCTAAAAAGGGCATACGCAAGAGACGGTGAGATTGGCTACACACACCGAAAGCCATCAACACATTAGTGGACATTATACCTCAAATATGGATAAGAATTGATGGTGAGGACAGGATAGATTTTGATTGATGTCAAATAAAACGAAAATAGGGCATCTGAGTGTGAAGCCCTATTAAGGTTTGTCCATAATATAAGTTCACTTGACGCTGACAATAAAGCTGTTTATTTTTTCTTGCAATAACAGCTCGCCTATCTAGGCAATAGGATTTTTAGCCCCCCCTTTCTCGTTAAAAAGCAAAGTTTTAGACAACTAGCCAAAATCCCCTTAACTCATCAAAGGATTTTATGGTCTGCAATTCTGACAAGCTCTATGTCCAGCAGCAATAGCTACATCTCTTGTCACAAAATGAATCCTGTTACGCTCTGCTGGTAAGGTGCGACAAGTGGTGGTGTGGAATATCTGGGAGTTTCTGTTTCCTATAAAATTATATGTAGCGGGCGGGGTTTTGTGTTGGGGTTTCTGTCTGTGGTTGAGTTGTTACAGTTGCAACAGACAAAGGAATCGCAATCTCTCTGAATAGTGCTTCGTTTCTTACGTTGACGATTATTAAAACCTCTGCTAACCCATTGCTCAAGAGTAAAGCGTTTAGCTGATAACACTGTATCTGGCTTTGGTCTGTAATGCTTGTAGGTATTTCTGGCCATATATAACGACGCAGTGTTATTGCCATCTGATTCTAGCCATACGGTTTATACCAAGTCACGGACAAAGTTTGTTGCTTCATCTGCACCCGCTTCACCTACTTCTGGTGCGTCAATTCCGATTAAACGTACCCTTTCACCAGAATATAGCTCAACGGTATCGCCATCAATGACACGGGTTACAACTGCTTCTGTTAGTCCGTGGGGTGTTTCGGTTGGTGCGGTTGCTTCGTCATCTTGGATGCTTGTATATTCTTCTGTTAAGGGGTAGTTGTCTGGGTAATGAAGGTCTAACTGTTCTTTGTTGTCTGTATCGTCAATATCTGTTATTCCTAGTCCATCCGTACCAGTAATTTCTTCGTTTGGCAATGGTGGTGCTTCATCTGTGTAACCGTCATCTTCTAAACCTCCGTCACTCACACCGTATTCATCTTTCATTTGTTCGCTATACGAGGTAGTATGAATCGGGTAAGGTGTTGGTTCGCTCACTCCTACACAAGCGGCTAGAATGACCCAAATGAGTGTTATTATGGTTATAAATAGACCTTTCCTCAATATTGTTGGTTTATTCTTCATTTTGATGTCCCCTTTTTTAGTTACGGTTGATTGGTCTGTAAATAACCAAATGGATTTACATACTAGGATTATAACAGAACCACTTGAATGTGCAAGTGGTTCTGGGTGATTAGTCCTTAGAGATGCTTTTTGTATGATGGGATAACCACTCGTCGAAAGGTTTTGGTGGGTCGGATTTTTCATAGGTGGTTTTCAAGTGATTTTTTACGGCAAGTGTATCTGGATGATTAAGACCTAACTTTTTATAAAAAGATATGAAGCTTTTAAGGAGCCGAACCAATGCTTCATCATATTCACCTTGGTCATGGTAAGCCGAAGCTATATTGTTATAGGTGGCGGCTGTGCTTGGGTGTTCTGTTCCTAGAAATCTTTCTAAAATGACCAAAGCCTTTTCATACCATTCTGATGCCTTGGCATAGTCACCTTGTTCATGGTAGAGCGAAGCTATATTGTTATAGGTGGTGGCTGTGTCTGGGTGTCCTGTTCCTAGAACTCTTTCTCTGATGACCAAAGCCTTTTCATACCAAACTAGTGCCTCGGCATAGTCACCTTGGCGTTGGTAGACCGAAGCTATGTTGTTATAGGTGGTGGCTGTGTCTGGGTGTTCTGTTCCTAGAACCCTTTCTGTAATGACCAAATCCTTTTCATACCAAACTAGTGCCTCGGCATAGTCACCTTGGCGTTGGTAGACCGAAGCTATATTGTTATAGGTGGTGGCTGTGTCTGGGTGTTCTGTTCCTAGAACTCTCTCTCTGATGACCAAAGCCTTTTCATGCCAAACTAGTGCCTCGGCATAGTCACCTTGGCGTTGGTAGACCGAAGCTATGTTGTTATAGGTGGTGGCTGTGTCTGGGTGTACTGTTCCTAGAACCCTTTCTGTAATGACCAAATCCTTTTCATACCAAACTAGTGCCTCGGCATAGTCACCTTGGTGTTGGTAGACCGAAGCTATGTTGTTATAGGTGGTGGCTGTGTCTGGGTGTACTGTTCCTAGAACTCTTTCTCTGATGACCAAAGCCTTTTCATACCAAACTAGTGCCTCGGCATAGTCACCTTGGCGTTGGTAGACCGAAGCCATATTGTTATAGGTGGTGGCTGTGTCTGGGTGTTCTGTTCCTAGAACCCTTTCTCTTATGACCAAGACCTTTTCAAGACACTCCAGCGCCTTAACATATTCGCTCAAATAATTTAAGCCTTTCCCAGCTTCATCATATAACCTCGCCACTTTCCCTTGAAATTCATCACTCTTCATAAAGCACCTCCATTGAATGTTCTGCAATCTGCAATACATGGGGTAGCATTTGCAAAAATTTATCCGTCAAAAATTTGTTACCGTGTTCATAACTAAATGTTCTATACACTACCTCAAGGCAAATTTTAAGCCAAGATGTGTCGTCCTGATGATTATAAAGAACCGTCTTTTGGATAAGTCCATGAATAGACATTAAGGCGTTATTGTTATCCCAAGTAAAAGACAATAGACCAAACCTTTCAAGTTCATTTAAGATATTGTGATGCCCGACATCGTTATCAATTGAAAGATTAGCCAAGAGTGGCTGTGGAAGCCACTGATTCCCATCAATGAACATGGATAGCGGAATATCGCTAGAGGAGCAGTAAGCACATAAATGAAATAATTGCTGGGCTTCTTGAGGGAGTTCCCTAATAGAAATGTCCCAAGTGTCGATGATGGCTTTATCATATCCAGATATACCTTTATCCAGATATTTTATCCCCTGTTTTTTTAGTAGCTCAATATACTGAGAGCAAGTGAGCTTCATTGCATCAATATAGGCTACAGCAATACGTAACGCCAAAGGGATATTACTTAAAATGCTTGATAGTTCAATTGCACTATCTTCTTCAATATTTTTAATTGTCCCTCTTAAATACCTTAAAGATTCGTCAGGTGAAAAGACATCAACTTTAATGGGTTTGTGGTTAGTATAATTGGCTTGCTCATCTCTTGTACAAAAAAGAATATGACCCTTAAAGCTTTTTGGTAAATATTCTTGAAGCCTATCTTTTAGACCTTCGGCATTATCGTAAACTAATAGACAGTCTTGCACCTCATTTAGCCAAGCATCAACATAGGCTTTGACCAGTCGATTAAAATCCTCATTTTTTGCAGTTAGTAATCCCGTAAGCACAGCAAGCTCACGGTAAGAATTTTCAAGCTCATCAGAGCTTGCGGCGTTAAAAAACCAGATGTGTCTATACTTATCACCTTTAAGCGTATGAGCATAATGGGAGGCTATCTGTGTTTTTCCAAAACCGCCACCACCGCAAAGCACTGCCCTGTGATAGGTTTCAAATTGCTTCGATAGTTCAGAAAACTTGTCATGTCTCAATATAAAGTTGACACCTTTATCGGGGATATGTAATATCGGTGATTTTTTAGTGGTTTCGTTGAGGTCGGGTTCTTTTCGATTGGTATCTTGAAAGTTATAATTTATCACAGAGCCACGTATGTTCTGGGTAGATGAACCTTGACTGTTTTGCACATTTGAGTTTTGGTAATTTTGCACATTTGAACCCTGATTGATTTGGGTGTCAAAGTGAGCGGGTCTATCATCTAGTCTTGATTTTTTCTTTTTACTTACAGTTTTTATGCCGAAATAAATAGCAAAAATAAGTCCTATTATACCAACCAAAACAGTCAACCATTCTGAATTTCGCTCCAAAAAGTCCCTGCCATGTTCTAAGAAGCTAATAAAATTATTCCGCATTGACCATTCGCCTCCAAGGTTCTGAATTTGTAATTACCAGAAAAATTTATATGTGAATGGTTGCGTCTTAGTCTTCACGTTATAACTAAAATCCCTATATTTACAGACATTTCTAAATGACTAAACAACAACCAACCGCATCATTTTCCTAATCTAATTACTTCTTGACACAACTTCACACTTAGAGTATAGCACACATCGACACTAAAAGCAATGAAAATCCAATAAAATACAATAAAATACAATAAAATACAATAACACCCCCAAGAAAGTAACAAACCTTGAGGGTGTTAAGTTATCTAAGTTTAGAATTTATCCTCCATATACCAATCGTCTTCATCTTTGTAAACATATATTTGTTTCTGAACCTCACCTAAAGTAGCCAAGCAAGTGTATCTCTCACCAAGACCCCCAACTTTGGTTGATGCTTGTCGTTTGATGCTAGTGACACGGTCAATGACGATTCTCTCTCCGCATTTGGTTAGAAGTCTAATCGGAATAACCTTGTGCTTGTACACTAAAGCAGAACTAGCGGGAAGTCTTGAAACAGGACAATCCTCCGATGCAAAAACAGCTAAAACAGATACAGGAATCTTTTTAATAAGACATCATCCACTTCTTTTGAAAGTATAGTCGATGGCAATGTCTTTTGCTAAGTCTTTTTCTATAGCACCCTCAAAGTAGTTTATGGGGTGTATGGTATGGTCATCTTTTGGGTTTATACTTGTCAACTTGCCATCTTCATATAGTATGCCCCTTTGGACAATGCTATAACCGAAGCGTTGTCGTAAGTTGTCTATGGATTCTTCTAGGGACTCAAGGCGTTCACGCTGGGTGTGGTCTGTGAATAGGTCTAATTGGTATGTTACATCTTTGGCTACAAGATTACAGGCACGGACACCTAAACTTCGGATAGGGTTTCTGTATTGGTACTTCCTCAAATATATATCCAAGACTTTTTCTGCAATCTCCGAAGTTAAGTATGTTGGAAACAGCAATTGAGCTTGACGCTCACAAGAAGATAATTCATTATCTCTAACATGAATCTGGATGGTGGTGGCTTTTAGCCCATGTTCACGAAGGCGAGTAGCTACGCTTTCTGACAGCATATAAAATACCCGCTTTACATCTTCAACCGTGAATATATCTCTATGCAGGGTAGATGAATTACCAACACTTTTTATAAACGCCTCAACACCCTTTTTCTTCACTGGTTGATTGTCAAACCCATTAGCGAAGTTGTGCAGGACTACGTCCCACTTACCTAATAGCGAAACTAAATGCTTCACATCCATGTTTGCTAGTTGACCTATGGTGTTGATGTTCCGATTGTGTAACTTCTTCTGGGTTGCAGAACCTACATAAAGCAAATCAGAAACAGGAAGTCTCCAAGCAGTATCTTTGTAATTATCTTTTGTGACAAGAGTGGTTACATCTGGTTTTTTCATATCCGAACCTAGCTTAGAGAATATCTTATTAAAACTCACACCTATCGAAGCGGTTATACCTAGCTCCTTTTTGATTGTAGCACGTATTTCATCCGCTATCATCTTTCCGTTACCGAATAGCCCTATACTACCAGAAACATCAGCCCAAACCTCATCTACTCCAAAGCTCTCCACTTGGTCAGTATAGCGTTCGTATATTTCACGGGCTAGTCGGGAGAATTTCAAATACTTATTAAAGTCTGGTCTTACCGATACAAGCCCAGGGCATTTTCGTTTGGCTTGCCATACCGCTTCTCCTGTCACCATTCCAAACTTCTTTGCTATGTCATTTTTAGCAAGAACGATACCATGACGCATTTCCTCATCTCCACCAACAATCACGGGTACATTACGAATTGAAGGATTAGAAAAACACTCAACACTTGCATAAAATCCGTTGAGGTCGCTATGGAGAATTGTTCTGTTCATATTTAATCACACCGTTTCTTAGAGAATTTTATACGCTAAGGGCAATATCGAGGAATGTAGAAGGTATAGGTTAAATAGATGGGGCTATTATTCTACCATAAAAATATATACTCGTTCAAAGGTAAATTTAGGATGATTGTAAACTCCTTAAATAATTTTTACCGTTATTAGATTTGAGCTTCATCTTTTAGACTTTCAGAAAGAAGCAGGTGCAAGCCTTGAGTTTTTTGTAAGCGGAGAGCGACACAAATTAAGTGTAAAAGCAATGACCCGTTTACGCAAAAACACTTTCCAAAAACCAGTAACGGAGTTTTTGCTATCTATCCGCCCGACCCTTCTTATTAACAACCTGTTCTCCAAGTGTCGGTACACCAAACCGTTCGTTCTTATGCAACTGTGTCGGCGGTTGATTTTCTGGTTCAATCCAACCTGACTTGTCAAAACTTTTTACAACCTCATCAATCTCCTTACAAAGAGCTAACACGTCTTCTTCGGCATCAGGCTTATTTTCGTAGCCCTTAACTTATTAAAGTCATCACGGTTTTTTAGTTCGTTCTCCTCTAAAAAGAATAACTGCACCAAATATCTAGCGAAGTAAAAATCAGAAAATAGCCTGTAGGGGTTACTTATATCAAACTCCAACTTTTTGGAATCTTTGAAAATGTTGTTGACGATAAGTCTAAACAAAATCTCTAACTGTTGCTTCCATTAAGACCGCCACCCTTCAATCGGTACCCTCGCTCATCCAGCTGGCGTGCGAAACTTTCAAAGTCACCAGATGATAGACCAAGTAACCGTTACCACTTCCGTCAAAAGCGATAGAATTATTATACACAGCGGAAACACACAATATAGCGTATATGCACGAAATGGGGCAGAAGTTATGCGGGTCATAAACGAGCAAAAGAAAGGTAATTAACGGGGATATTTCGGTTTCTACAGGGTTGGATAAATGTGACAAATCCCACATACATATTTTAATAACCAATAATATAAAACGCCATTGCAAGTTTTGTAACCTGCAATGGCGTTTTTCCGTATTATCAATTAGGTTTGAACGATGATTTAAGCTCCACAATGCGGTTAAATGCCATTTTGCCTGTGGTTGTATCTTTTGTGTCAAGGCAGAAAAAGGCATTACGCATAAATTGGAAGCGGTCAGCTTCCGTAGCGTTTTTGATTGATGGTTCTGCGATGGCGTTTTCCGCCACAACCAAACTGTTTTCGTTAAAGACAAAACCTTCTTCGGCGGTTTCGTCATCCAAAACTAAATAGCTGTATAGATTAGCCTTAATCGGTACAGCTTCACTTGCACAAACCCAGTGAATTGTACCTTTTACCTTACGCTCACTAAATCCCGAACCGCTTTTGGTTGCAGGGTCGTACGTTGCATGAATTTCTATGATTTTGCCACTTTCATCCTTTACGAAATCTGTACAAGTAACAAAATATGCACCAGCCAGACGGACTTCGTTACCTTTATAAAGCCTATGATATTTCGGTGGCGGATTTTCTGCAAAATCGTCAGCTTCTATATAAACCTCCCGCCCAAAGGGGATTTGGCGAGTGCCAAGACCCTCATTTTTCGGGTTGTTGGGCATTTCCAGCATCTCTGTCTGCCCTTCGGGGTAATTGGTGATAACCAGCTTGATAGGGTCAAGGACTGCCATTACAACCTTGCAATCCTGTGCCAAGTCCTCCCGCACAAAATGCTCCAACATGGCAATGTCAACGTTTGCGATGCTTTTGGCAACGCCAGCCGCTTCAAAAAAGTTGTGCAAAGCCTTTGGGCGATAGCCCCTGCGACGCATCCCTGCCAGCGTTACCAAGCGTGGGTCGTCCCAATAATCTATAACGCCATCTTCAATAAGCTTGCGTATAAAACGCTTGCCCAAAATTGCATTGCTTAGGTTAAGCTCCCCAAATTCGATTTGGCGGGGGACTGGGTCAAAACCACCCACACTCTCCACACACCAGTTGTAAAGGGGGCGATGGTCTTCAAATTCCACGCCACATAGACTGTGGGTAATGCCTTCGATTGCGTCAGATAAGGGATGGGCATAGTCATATGTGGGGTACACGCACCATCCAGGGGCATTATAATGCTCGTGGTGGATAATCCTGTAAATTACAGGGTCACGCATATTCATATTAGGGCTTGTCATGTCGATTTTTGCCCGCAGGGTGCGTGTGCCATTGGGAAATTCGCCAGCTTTCATGCGGGTGAACAAATCCAAATTTTCTTGGGTTGTGCGGTCACGATAGGGGCTGTTTTTGCCCGACTGGGTCAGTGTGCCACGATATTCCCGCATCTGTTCGCTGTCCAAATCACAAACATAAGCCATGCCCTTTTTGATGAGTATGACTGCGAATTCGTAGAGCTTGTCAAAGTAGTTGGACGCATAGAAAAAACCGCTCCACTCAAATCCCAGCCATTTAATTCCGTCTTTTAGAGCCTCTACGGATGCCGCCATGTTTTCTTTGGTGGGGTCTGTGTCGTCAATACGAAGGTTGCATTTGCCCCCAAACTGTTCCGCTAGGCTAAAGTTTATCCAAATGCCCTTGGCATTGCCAATGTGGGGGTATCCGCTAGGCTCGGGAGGGAAGCGGGTTTGCAATTTCTGGGTGTCCGCACCTAAATCCTCTTTAATATGCCGTTCTATAAAATTTCCTTGCACCTTAACCCCTCCCTGTAAAATAATAAAGTTTGTGGTGCTTTATGCACCGCTTTCTAGGATATTTGTATCAGCACCATCATCGGCATTAGGCATCTTGCGAATTGTCTGTGGCGGGGCGGATTTTTCCACCACTTCTTTGGTTATAACCACCTTTGACATACCTTCGTCTGACGGCACTTCGTACATAATGTCAACCATAAAACTCTCGATTATAGAACGCAGACCACGTGCGCCAATGTTGCGTTCTATGGCAAGTTTGGCAATGTGGGTTAAGGCTTCGTCCTCGAATTCAAGCTCCACATCATCCATTTTGAAAAGTTGCTTGTATTGTTTGATAAGTGCGTTTTTCGGCTTTGTCAAAATATTGATTAACGCATCTTCGTCAAGTGCGTTGAGGGAAACAATGATGGGCAGGCGACCGATAACCTCTGGAATTACCCCAAAGCGTTGCAAGTCCTTGGTTGTCACCTGTTTCATAATTTCGGATGCGGTTTTTTTGTCGTCAGTTTTTAACTTGGAGTTAAAACCAATCATCTTCTTGTTCATCCGCTCCTCGATAACCTTATCCATGCCCTCGAAAGCACCACCACAAATAAACAAGATGTTTGTGGTGTCCATTTGGATGAATTCTTGGTGGGGGTGTTTGCGTCCGCCTTGTGGTGGCACATTGGCAACCGTCCCCTCCAAAATTTTCAGCAGGGCTTGCTGAACGCCCTCACCACTTACATCCCTTGTGATGGAGCGGTTTTCGGAACGGCGGGCAATTTTGTCAATTTCGTCGATGTAAATAATGCCACGCTCTGCACGTTCCACGTCGCCATCAGCCGCTTGGATAAGGCGCAGCAGGATGTTTTCCACGTCCTCGCCAACATAACCCGCCTCTGTAAGAGAGGTGGCATCCGCCACGGCAAAAGGCACGTCAAGAAGTTTTGCAAGGGTTTGTGCCAAAAATGTTTTGCCTGTACCTGTTGGTCCAAGCATCAACACATTACTTTTTGCAAGTTCCACCTCTGGAATGTCCTCCTCGGGCATATCCAGCATCTTTGTGATACGCTTATAATGGTTATAAACCGCAACAGACAGGGCTTTCTTAGCATCGTCTTGCCCGATAACATATTTGTCTAAATGGGCAACGATGTCCCTCGGCTTGTATAACCTAAAATCCGAAAATTCCAAAGGCATCGGACCTTCTTCGTCCTCTGGTAAGTTTATAGCAGAATTGTCCATCATAATTTCGATGCAAACCTCCACACATTCGTTGCAAATGAAAACACCGCCAGGGCCAGCCACAAAACGCCTAAACTTATCCCTTGACTTACCACAAAAACTGCACGATATATTTCCTTCGCCGTTATTAAACATTTGAACCACCTCGTTTCCTTTGTGGATATTTTACTTTTGTGGTGCTTTTGTAATAATTTCGTCAATCAAACCATATGCCTTGGCTTCTTCCGCTGTCATAAAGTTGTCACGGTCGCTGTCCTTCTCAATCTGCTCTATGGTTTGTCCTGTCATTTCTGCCATCATGCCATTTAGCTTTTGTTTGTCCCGCAAAATACGCTTGGCATAAATCTCAAAATCACTTGCAGGGCTACGACCAATGCCACCAGAGGGTTGATGTATCATAACTTCAGAACTTGGCAGGGCAAAACGCTTACCCTTTGCACCACCAGCCAGCAAAAACGCACCCATACTTGCCGCCATTCCAATGCAAATGGTGGACACGTCTGGCTTAATAAACTGCATTGTGTCATAAATTGCAAGACCAGCAGTTACAGAACCGCCTGGGCTGTTAATATAAAAACTAATGTCACGCTCAGGATATTCTGCTGCCAGAAACAACAACTGTGCTACAATAAGGCTTCCAGTATGGTCTGATACAGGCTCTCCCAAAAAGATTATACCATCTTTTAACAAGCGGGAATATATGTCATAAGAACGCTCTCCACGGTTGGTTTGCTCTACAACCATTGGTACTAAGCCCATTTGCGGTCTTTCAAAATCAAAATTACTCATAAATCCTCCTACTTTTTCTGCTTATTATAAAGCTTTTCAAATGCAACGAAATTTTCAGTGTTGCCTAGCATTGCGATGATTTTATCAGCACATTCTTCTTTGGTGTTGTTGTGGGTGTCCACGGTTATGTCGTATGTTTGACACAGAGGACACAATTCGGGCAACTGACTTTCGGCTAGACCAATTTCACGGTCGCCACGCTCTTTCTCCCGCCTTACAAGCTCATCCAGTGGACAAGTTACATGGACAAACAACACGGGATAATCGTGCAATACCCCAATAACCTCGTCTAAAAGCTCCTGTGAATCATCGAAAACATCATCAACAATCACATTAAGTCCCATATCAGAAAACGCTTTAATTGAGCGATACATTCCTATTATTGCGTTCCATACTTCGTCGTCATCATTGTCCATGAATTTTTCTGGGGTCATGTTCATAAAAGTGTCAACAGAAAACCAGTAATATGGCTCATTTAGCCTGCTTTGCAATGCCTTTGAAAGTGTTGTCTTGCCAGAGCTTGACACCCCATTCAAATATATAATTTTACCTTTTTGCATTATTTCTTCCTCTTGTAAAGCTTCTCAAATGCACCGAAATTTTGGGTGTCGCATAACATTGCAATGATTTTATCAGCACATTCTTCGGTTGTATTAACGTGAGTGTCAACGGTAACATCATATATTTGTTCCTTCGGGCTTAGATATTCCAACTGTTCTACAGCCAGTCCAATTCCTCTATCACCACGAGATAGTTCCCGCCTTATCAATTCTTCCTCTAGGCAAGTAACGTGTACAAAAAGAACGGGATTATCGTGTAAAATTCCAACAAGAACATCTACCCATTCCTCATCATCTAAAACTGTGTCAACTATGACGTTGTACCCTCTGTCCGAGTA